>CAJDTO010000005.1_pt1 | contig 63693 bp, 53 predicted proteins | sample 7389821 | NCBI WGS metagenome assembly CAJDTO01 (sample SAMEA7055651, study PRJEB34461) | soil metagenome | biome: terrestrial ecosystem; feature: Peninsula; material: soil | place: Antarctica | collected 2016
CGTGAGGCGGCCATGCGCAGCCTGTTTCAATACCGTCCGTGCCGCCTGCGCAGCAGGTTCGCTGGTGAGGTCAAACTGCTCGAATTTCTTGCCGTTGAGCTTGCTCAGACGTGCGTCGAAGTCACCATCGGCGTGATTCAGCTGCGCCGCGACGGTCCAGTATTCGCGCGCCTTGAACGCCTCGATCTCTTCCTCGCGCTCGACAATCATGCGCAACGCGGGTGACTGCACACGGCCGGCGGACAAGCCGCGCTGCACCTTGCGCCACAACACGGGCGACAGATTGAAGCCGACCAGATAATCCAGAGCGCGACGCGCCTGCTGGGCATCCACCAGGTCGTAGGACAAACCACGCGGGTTGGCCACGGCCGCCTTGATTGCCTTCGGCGTGATCTCGGAAAACACCACGCGGTACACCTGCTTGCCTTCGAGCAAGCCACGCTCCTGCAGAATCTCCTTGACGTGCCAACTGATCGCTTCCCCTTCGCGATCCAAGTCGGTCGCCAGATAGATGTTCTGGGCCACTTTCGCCGCCTTGGCGATCGCGTCAACGTGTTTCTCGTTGCGCTCGATGAGCTGATAGGCCATGGCAAAGTCGTGTTCGGTGTCGACCGCGCCCTCCTTGGGCTTCAGGTCACGCACATGACCATAGGACGCGAGTACGTAAAAATCGTCGCCCAGATATTTATTGATCGTCTTGGCTTTGGCCGGCGACTCGACGATAAGCAGATTTTTTGCCATGAAGCTGGATTTCCACAAAACGGACTTGACGGCACAGCACGGTGCCGGACATATATATAGTTGAAACCATGCGCTACCCATGCTGTCAAGCACAATCGGCGCAACAGTAGCTTCCGGCAGCGCTCGACCGAGGCGTCAATCGATTCCGGCGACGGGCAGACGCTGGTAGCGATTGCCGGGCAAACTCTCGACCTTTGCCTCCAGCTCAAGCATCAACAACTGCGATCCCAACACTGCCGGTGGCTGGCCAGTACGCGCGGCAAGTTCGTCCAACGTCACTGGATCATGCCCAAGTTCGTGCAAAAGTCGCAGCCGTGCCGGATCACCTCGGCGGGCGCCGAACGCGGTCGCGGCCGTCTGCGCGTGCACCGTGACAGGCGCTGCGGGCGCGGCGTCAGGCGCCTGCGCGACAAGCCGCTCGGCCAACTCGCTGCCAAGCATGCGCGCAGCGGGCGTCAATGTCTCGACAATTTCCGCCGCGTCCTCGACCAGTCGCGCACCGTCGCGGATCAAACGATGGCATCCGCGCGCCAGCGGATTGTGGATGGAACCGGGCAACGCGAACACCTCGCGACCCTGTTCGGCGGCCAAACGTGCGGTGATCAGGGAACCCGAACGCATCCCGGCCTCGACCACCAATGTGCCCAACGACAACCCGGCGATCAGGCGATTGCGCCGCGGAAAATGATCGGCGCGCGCAGCCGTACCCGGCGGAAACTCGCTGATCAGCGCGCCTTGCGCGGCGATGCGCTGGGCCAGCGCCTGGTGCTTGCGCGGGTACACCAGATCAGGACCGGTACCCATGACCGCCAGAGTCGAGCCGGCGACCTCCAGCGCCCCCGCGTGGGCAGCGGCATCAATCCCATCGGCCAGGCCGCTGGTGATCGCAAAGCCGGCTTGTGCCAACGCGCGCGCAAACACCCGGCCGTGGGTCAGACCCCCCGCCGTTGCCGCTCGCGCGCCGACGATCGCAACCTGGGGATACAGCAGCACACTGGCATCGCCGACGACAAACAACGCCGCTGGCGGCTGCGGGATGTGTTCCAGTTGTGGCGGAAAGTCGGCGTCGATGCAGCACAACAACCGGTGTCCGGGTACGGCCAACCATGCCAGATCTGCGGCCAGGCGGGCTTCGTCCGGCTCGCGCAACCACGCCGCTGCGCCAGCGCCCAACGCCGTGCGACGACGCCACAACTGCGCGAGCACCGCGTGGATATCATTTCCAGTTTCGTGCAACTGCTCACGCAGTACGCCAGGGCCCGCACCGGGCGTGCGCAATGCCGTCAGCCAGGCCCGCCAGTCGTTCGTTTCGTCCATGCGCAAAGTGTACGGGGGCGGCACCAACAGAAACGGCGCGGTGAAGGCCGCGCCGTACTGTAGGCTTGCAACGATTCGGCAGGTCGACTTACTCGGGCATGCGCAGCTTGTTATTGATGTGCACCGGACGCAAGCCATCCATGATCAAGCCGTAACTGACCCGATCAAACGTGCGGAACACCATGACGTGGCCGACAAATTCATCGGGTAGCGTCACCTTCTTGCCCACACCACGGCGCCAACTGTTGCTGGCCACATCGTCGTTGATGGTCTCGCCCGGCTCATATATCGAGTAGGTCTGGCCGTTGTCCACGCCATTGCGCGCGCCGATGGAAAGCATCACCACCTGTCGTGAACCAGCGGCGTCCAACGCATCGGCAAAGCCGATCACACGCGCCGTGTCAGCCACACTCTTGGGCGCATGGGGGTAGAAATACGGATCATACGGCGTGTCATCGATCGGCATGATGCGGTCACCGCTGCGTATCTCCATCGTGGAGTCGAGCAACAGCAAGGTCGATGGATCGCCCATGCGCAAGGTCTCGGCAGTGCCAATCACGCTGACCTCGACCCCCATGTCGGCGCCATGACCCCAGTGTCCGTCATTGCGGGTGTCTTCACTCCACGGTGCATTGACCATGGCGGCATTGCTGTCCAGCGGATGCGCGACGATGCCGCTTTCCGGCGGACGCGACACATCGCGCGGATACGCGCGAAACACGTGGGTCGGTCGCACGACAGCCCAACGCTGACCCGGCGCGCCCTGCAGGCGACGCACATACAGGTTCTGGCCCACGGCGCCGCGCAAACGCGCTTCTTCCAGGCCCACGACATACGGCGCCGCGCTGACCGCGTTGGAATCCATGACGCGCATTTCCTTGAGGAACATGCGCAGATCGGCCAACGGGATGGCCGGTATCGCGTCGCCCTCGCGGTGCACACTGGGCTGCAACACCAAGCGCGGACCATTGATGAACGACAGATTCAGCACGTCGCCGGGATAAATCAGATGTGGGTTGCGTACCTGCGGGTTGGCTTGCCAGATCTCCGGCCACAGCCATGGCTTGGCGAGGAACTTGGCGGAGATATCCCACAGCGTGTCACCGTGACGCACGGTGTAAGTGTCGGGATGGCCGTTGCGCAACTGTGCCCCGGCGGCATACACCGCCACGGTAACCAGCATGCCAGCCAGCAAGACGAGAATTTTCTTGATCATTAGGTGGGATTCCCCGTTCCCCAGACGCTCGGGCGAGTGTAACCGAACCGTTAACACACGCAACACAGGCAGCTTTCAGTAGAACCACCACCAGGCACGCGGCCGAACACGTACAATAAACGCATTGTAAGGTGCCACAGGGCTTGGTTTTCGCCGATTTGCCCGCAGTTTCGGCACCCCAGGTGAGGCCCATGAGCATTCTGTCCATCCTTGAATTCCCCGATCCGCGGTTGCGCCTGCACGCCGCGCCCGTGACTGTGTTTGACGCCAAGTTGAAACAGTTGGGCGCCGATTTGCTGCAGACCATGTATGCCGCCAACGGCGTGGGGTTGGCCGCCATCCAGGTCAACGTGCAACAACGCGTGCTGGTCGCGGACATGAGTGACGAACGTACGCAGCCGCTGGTGCTGATCAACGCGCAAGTCGTGGAAAAGTCTGGTTCACAGGTCTATCAGGAAGGCTGCCTGTCGTTCCCCGGCATGTTTGCCGATGTGACCCGCGCGCTGAACATCAAGGTCAAGGCCCAGGACACCCACGGCAAGGACATCACCCTGGAGCTCGAAGGCCCGTTGGCGGTGTGTATCCAGCACGAGATCGATCATCTGGATGGCAAGATGTTTGTCGATTACCTGTCGTCGCTGAAGCGCGCGCTGCTGCTCAAACGCCTGGACAAGCAACGCAAGCAGGCGGCGAGTGCTTGAGTAACCCGCAGGCCGGCGCACGTCCGCTGCGGCTGGTTTTTGCGGGCACCCCGGAGTTTGCCGTGCCGTGTCTGGCCGCATGCCAGACCAGCGGCATTGACGTGGTTGCGGTGTACACGCAGCCAGACCGTCCTGCCGGTCGCGGTCGCAGGCTCACGCCCAGCCCAGTCAAGCAGGCCGCGCTGGCCGCCGGCATCCGTGTGGAGCAGCCCGAAGCGCTGAAACTCGCCGCAGCACAACACACGCTGGCGGCCTGTCAGCCGGATCTGTTAGTCGTGGTGGCCTACGGACTGATCCTGCCGCGCGCGGTGCTGGCGATTCCGGCGCACGGGTGCTGGAACGTGCATGCCAGTCTGTTGCCACGCTGGCGCGGTGCAGCGCCGATCCAGCGCGCGATCCTCGCCGGCGATGCGGAAACCGGCGTGGCGTTGATGCAGATGGAAGCCGGCCTGGATACCGGACCGGTGATGCTGGAGCGACGCACGCCGATCAGTGCCCAAGACACCGGCGGCAGCTTGCATGACCGACTGTCACTACTTGGCGCGCAACTGCTGGGCGACGGTCTGGCGCAACTGCGCGCCGGTCACCCATTGCCCGCGCGCGCGCAAGCTGAGGACGGTGTGACCTACGCGCACAAACTCGACAAAGCCCAAGCGCAGCTTGATTTCAACCACACCGCGCGGGAACTCGAACAGCAGGTGCGTGCCTTTGATCCATGGCCCGTCGCCACGGCGGAAATTGCCGGCGAGACGCTGCGCATCTGGTCCGCGCAGGCTTTGGTGCTCGACCACCACGCCGCACCTGGCAGCGTGCTTGCTGCCAACCGCACTGGGATCGACGTGGCCTGCACCGAAGGGGCGCTGCGCATCACTGCCGTGCAACGCGCTGGCGGCAAACACATTACCGCCACGGACTATCTCAACGCGCGGCCCGAATTGCGCCGGCCACAATGAAAACCGACACACGCGCACTTGCTGCCAAGGGCTTGGCCGAAATTGCCATGCGCGGCGCCTCGTTGCGCGAGGTCATGGAGCATCAAGCGCCCAAGCTGCCTGATCCGCGCGACCGTGCGCTGCTGATGGCGCTGTTGAGCGACGGCGCACGCTGGTGGTTGCGCTTCGATGCGGCGATTGACGACCTGCTGGAAAAACCGCTGCGACACAAGGATCCGGCCATCCACGCCTTGCTTGTGCTTGGCCTGGTGCAGCTGGAGATCCTGCAGTTGCGCGACTACGCGGCCGTCGCCGCCACCGTGGATGCCACACGCGCCCTCAAACGTCCGCAACTGGCCGGACTGGTCAACGCCGTACTGCGCCGCTGGCAGCGCGAGCGCGAAGCACGTAATGCGCGGTTGGACGCCAACCCGCAAACCCACCACGCCCATCCCGCATGGCTGGCCGCAGCACTGGCACGGGACTGGCCGCAGCGCGTCGAGTCAATCATGGCCGCAAACAACACCGAACCAGCGCTGATGTTGCGTGCCAACCGTCGTTATGGGCCACGTGAGACACTGCTCGCCCAATTGCAAACAGCCGGCTATACGGCCAGTGCCCATGCGTGGTTGGAGGACGCCATCGTTCTTCCGCACAGCATGGATGTTACCCGTCTGCCCGGTTTCGCAGACGGCGCATTTGCCGTGCAGGACGGCGCCGCACAAGTGGCTGCGGACCTTGCCCAAGTGCGCGACGGTTTGCGGGTGCTGGATGCCTGTGCCGCACCCGGCGGCAAGGCGTGTCATCTGCTGGAGCGTGCGCGCATCGAACTGACTGCGCTGGAGTTTGATCGGCAACGCGGCGAGCGCATTCGCGAGAACCTGATGCGTTTGCGCCTGGACGCGCGCATCGTGATCGGCGACGCCGGTACGCCGCAGGCGTGGTGGGACGGCAAACCCTACGACCGCATCCTGATCGACGCACCATGTTCTGCGACCGGCGTGCTGCGCCGGCGCCCGGATGTACGCTTGCACCGGCGCGCCAGCGACCTGTCGGCGCTGAGCGCACAACAGCGGCGCATCGTGGCAGCGTTGTGGCCCTTGCTGGCACCGGGCGGACGACTGGTGTACATCACCTGCTCGCTGCTGCGCGCGGAAAACGAAACGGTCATCAGCGAGCTGCTGGATACACACCCGGACGCGCAGGCGGTGGACTTCACGCTCCCCGTCGGCCAACCTGCGGCTGTCGGCTGGCAGATCCTGCCCGGCGACGGCGACCTCGATGGCATGTATTACGCGGTCGTGCGCAAGCAGTCGGCGTGATGTCTGAGGCTCGCTGAGCCAACGCTGCGGACAACCGTACGCCGTCCGGCAGCGAACGGCAGATGTCTGCGGACAGCCACTGCGTTGACGCTGCCAGCGCCCGCGCCGCGTCATGACGCCGTCTGCCAACCAAAGGTATGCTTGGCACAGGGCCCCTCGTTCATCGATCTCCGCGCCTGGCCATAGCTGAGCGCAGACGCAAACGACCGCGTAAACGCCATAATGCCGACATGCTGCATGTCATCCTGTTCAACCCCGAGATTCCGCCGAACACCGGCAACGTGATCCGCCTGTGTGCGAATACCGGCGCCGGGCTGCACCTGATCCGCCCGCTGGGTTTTTCGCTGGACGACGCACGCCTGCGGCGCGCCGGACTGGATTACCACGAGTACGCGCGCGTCGTCGTGCACGACGATCTCACCCAGTGCCTGACGACCCTCGGCGCGCCGCGCGTATTCGCCTTCAGCACGCGCAGCCGGGTGCGCTATACCGACGCGCGCTTCGTCGATGGTGACGCCTTGTTGTTCGGTTGCGAAACGGCGGGCCTGCCGCAAGCGGTGCTCGATGACGTACCGGCAACGCAACGTCTACGCCTGCCGATGTGCCCGCACAATCGCAGCGTGAATCTGTCCAACAGCGTTGCCGTCGCTGTGTTCGAAGCGTGGCGCCAGCTCGATTTCAGCGGCGCAGTTACAATCCCTGCATGACCACCACGCCCAACTCCTGGTTGCCGCAACCGCTGCGCAAGCTTGGCGGGCGCGCACTGCAAACCGCGCTCAATCACACGCTGACGCTGGACCCAGACACGCAACAGCAGCTGGTTGCACTGAACGGGCGTAGCGTGCAGTTGCATTTGCGTGGACCGGAAATCGCGTTTGCCATCACCGTCACCGATGGCAAGCTGCAAGTCGGCCCCGCGCAAGCTGACGAGAACCTGCGCGTGGCCGCCACGCCGGGCAGCCTGCTTGGCATGCTGCTCAATCGCGACCACGACGGCGTCGCGCCGGGCAAGGTGGAAATTGCCGGCGATGCCGATCTGGCACGCCGACTGGAGAAACTGGCCAGCAATTTCGCGCCGGATTTCGAGGAGGCGTTCGCGCACACCTTTGGTGACGTGCTAGGCGTTCCCTTGGCGCGAGCGATGCGCGAAGGTTTCGGCCATGTCCGCGAAACGGCAGCCCATCTGCGCGAAGACGGCGCGGACTGGCTACGCGATGAAGCACGCCTGACACCAGCACGCGGCGAAGTTGAAGACTTTCTGGACGAGGTGGACAGCGTGCGTGAGCGCAGTGAACGCCTGCAGGCACGCGTGGCACGCCTGGTCGCCCGCGTGCATGGCGACAACCGCGCGTGACGCCGATCACCATCATCCCGCGCCTGCTGCGCGTGGCATCGGTACTGCTGGCCTATCGACTCGACGAGCTGGTCGACGCCACGCACCTGTACCGTCCGCTGAAACTGCTGCGGCCGCTGTTTGGGCGACCCCGCGCCAACGCAACGACTCTGTCGCGCGGTGCACGTCTGCGCCTGGCGCTGACCGAACTGGGACCGATCTTCGTCAAGGCTGGCCAGGTGCTGTCCACACGTCGCGATCTGGTACCGGCTGACATTGCCGACGAGCTGTCGCTGCTGCAGGATCAAGTTGCGCCGTTTTCCGGCACTGTGGCTCGTGCCATTGTCGAGCTCGAGTTGGGTGCGTCGACCAGCCAGCTCTACGCCCAGTTCGACGAAACGCCGCTGGCCTCGGCATCCATCGCGCAAGTGCATGCGGCGACCCTGCGCGACGGCAGCGATGTGGTGGTCAAAGTGCTGCGCCCAGGTATCGACACGCAAATTGCGCGCGACGTGCGCTTGCTGCGCGCACTGGGTGAGCTGGCACAGCGCTGGCATCCACACGCCGACAAGATCCGCCCGTTGGACGTGGTGGCCGAGGTCGAGAAGATGCTGGAGAACGAGCTGGACCTGCAGCGCGAAGGCGCCAGCGCCAGCCTGCTCAAACGCAATTTCGCCAGTGGTGTGGACCTGTACGTGCCCGCTGTGTACTGGGAACTGACCACCACGCGCGTGCTGACGCTGGAACGCGTGCACGGCGTGAGCTGCGACGACATTGCGGCCATCGATGCAGCCGGGATTGATCGCAAGGTGCTGGCGGCGAAGGGCGTGCGGGTGTTTTACGAGCAGGTATTTCGCGACAATTTCTTCCACGCCGACGCCCACCCGGGCAACATCTGGGTCGACATCACGCGCACCGCCGAACCGCGCTTCATCGCGCTGGATTTCGGCATCATGGGTTCGCTGCCGCAAGCCGACCAATACTGGCTGGCGCAAAATTTCATCGCGTTGTTCGAGCGTGATTACGCGCGTATCGCACAACTGCATGTGGCTGCCGGCTGGATGCCCTCAAGCGTGCGTCTGGACGAACTGGAGGCGGCCGTGCGCACGGTGTGCGAGCCCTACTTCACCCGCCCGCTGGCGCAGATTTCTCTCGCCGAGCTGGTGGTGAAGCTGTTCCAGACCGCGCGCCGCTTCGAACTGACCGTGCAGCCGCAACTGATTCTGTTGCAAAAGACCCTGCTGAACATCGAGGGTGTCGGCCGCATGCTTGATCCGCAGATCGACATCTGGGCAGTTGCCCATCCCGTACTCAAACGCATCTTGCGCGAGCGTTACAGCCCGCTGCGCACGCTGCGCGACATGCGCAAGCGACTACCCGAATGGCTGCACCACGCCCCCGAAGTGCCCGAGCTGGTGCGGGATGCGTTGCGCCAGATCGCGCGCGGCGAGCAAGCCGCAGTGAGTGATCCACAACTGCTCGCGCAAATGCATGCCGATGCCCGACGCCAGCGCCAGTCGCTGCTGTGCAGCGTGCTTGGTGCGGCACTGTTGATCGGCGCCGCGCTGCTGTGGATGGCGACCCCAACGCATGGGCCATGGCCGCCGCTGGCTGCGCTGGCCGGTGCGGCACTCGCGTTCCTCGCCGGTTGGTATCAGCACTGACGGACGGCAGCGCGTGGGTAACACCTGCTGGGCGGTACCGGCTATCGGCATGTGCCACGGCGGCCGCTAGACTGCCCACATGTTGAGGGTCAGCGCCACTATCACCTTGCCCGACGCCGAACTGGTCGAGCGCTTCTTGCGCGCCGACGGTCCGGGCGGGCAGCACGTGAACCGCACGGAGAGTGCGGTGGAGTTGCGCTTCGACGCGCGCAACTCGCCATCCTTACCCGAAGACGTGCGACGACGGCTGCTGGCCCGGCGTGACCGTCGCCTGACCGGCGACGGCGTGCTGGTAATCCAGGGTCGGCGCTTTCGCGATCAAGCGCGTAATCGTGAAGATGTTCGGGCGCGGCTGGTCGAGATTATTCGCGGTGTACTGGTGCCGGCAAGAAAACGCGTCGCGACCAAGCCCACGCGAGCATCGAAGGAGCGCCGCCTGCAAGGCAAACTGCAACGCGGCAAGATCAAGCAAACCCGCACGCGTCATCCAGATACCGAATGAGCGCGCGCGTACCCAAGCCCGGAGAGCTGGCAGCACGCATGCCGAAATTGCGTGACAGCGCGCGCCGGGCACTGTGCCGGCTGGCCCTGCGCGCGACGGGCTGGGGCCTGGGTGGTGAATTTCCCGACGTGGCGCGGCTGGTACTGATCGTGGCCCCGCACTCGTCGTGGTGGGATGGGTTTTGGGGCTTGCTGGTAAAGGTCGCCGTCGGCGCCGACGTGCGGTTCATGGGCAAGCAGGAGTTGTTCCATGGACCGCTCGGCGGCATCTTGCATGCGCTTGGCGGCATGCCGGTTGACCGCAACGCAACCAAAGGCGTCGTCGAGCAAATGATCGAGGCATTCAACCGCCGGGATGCGCTGTGGCTCGGGGTAGCTCCGGAAGGCACGCGCAAGGCGGTGACACGCTGGCGGTCCGGTTTCTGGCATATTGCGCAAGGCGCCGGCGTGCCGATTCTGCCAGTGGCGTTTCACTATCCGACCAAGACTATCGTCATCGGTACGCCGCTGCTCACCAGCGCCGATATGGACGCGGACATGATCCGCCTGCGCGCGTTCTATGCACCATTCAAAGGCAAGCATCGCAACGTGTGATCCTGCTTTAGCGCGCCAACGTAGTCGGGTTTCTAGTACTCCCGCTCCCGCTTCTGCCCTGCCAAGCCGTCCTGCGCTCAGCGCTGCGAAGGCCCCGATTCGTCGTGTTCGCGATGGGTCAACAGACCGGGTCGAATCAAATCGATGAACGCGCGCGCTTCGGCACTCAGGAACTTGCCCTTGCGCATCACCACGCCGTAGGCGCGCTGCGGAAAGTACTGACGCAGGTTGCGCACGGCGAGGCGCTTGCGGTCGGCCTCGGTGATGCAGATGCCGGTGACGATGGAGATGCCCAAGCCCCGCGCCACGTATTCCTTGATGACGTCCCACCCGCCAACCTCGATGGCCACGTGATACGGCACCTGACGCTGCTGAAACACCAGGTCGACCAAACGATACGTGGACAACCGCTGCGGCGGCAGGATCAGCCCGTAGGGTGACAGGTCCTCCAGTGCGATCTTCGCCTTCGCCGCCAATGGGTGATCAGGCGGCATGATAAGCATCGGATCGTAGTGATGCACCGGCGCCCACGCGATGTCGTTTGGCACATCGAGCATGGAGCCGACCGCAAAGTCGGCCTGATCGGCACGCAGCAGGGCCAAGCCGTCTTTGCCGGTCACGTTGGCCAATTGCAACTGTACGGCCGGATAGCGCTCACGATAGGTGCGCACCAGCTCCGGCAGCAGGTACTGGATGGTGGACGTGCCGGCGGCAATCACCAACCGGCCACCACGCAAGCCCTTCACGCTGGCGTGGAAGTCACGATCCAGCGTTTCCCAGCCCTCCACCAACGGCCGCGCCAACGTGTACAAAGCCTCGCCGGCGTCGGTCAGGTTGATGCGCCGGCCGCGACGATCGACCAAGGTCACCCCCAACTCACGCTCCAGCGCCTGCAATTGCAGGCTGATGGTGGGCTGCGAGACAAACAGTGCCTCGGCCGCACGCGTCAGGGTGCCCAGTTTCACCATCGTGACAAACGCGCGCAACTGCTTGTGGCGGTTGCCTTTGTAGTAGTAACGCCGATCAGTGGGTGGGTCATCACGCCGACTGGTCGTCGATTTTGCTGCCGCACGCCGCGAAGTGCGCGCGTGGTGTGGCGGATCAATCACTTTTTTCACCGGCGTACTCAATACGTTAGGATATGTATTGGTGTTGCTCATGATAATGATTGAAACATTTACTTTGTCAAATGTGTTGTATCAATCTAACTTCGAGATCCACCCGAACGGAGCAACCGCATGGCCGTACCCAGCGAACGATTCTGCCCGGATGCCGTCGAGATCCACGCCGACTGCAGCAACTACGCCAGCATTCTGACTCCGGCCGCCATGGGCTTTCTGGCGCTGTTGCACCGGCAATTTGAAGCCACTCGCCACAACCTGCTGAGCGACCGCCGCGAGCGTCAGGCCCGGTGGGATGCAGGGGCCTTGCCGACGTTTCGCACCGACACACGCACGATCCGTGAATCCGCTTGGCGCGTGGCACCGATTCCCCTCGCGTTGCTGGATCGCCGCGTGGAAATCACCGGTCCGGTGGAGCGCAAGATGATCATCAACGCGTTGAACTCCGGCGCCAAGGTGTTCATGGCCGATTTCGAGGACTCATCGGCGCCCACCTTCGCCAATCAAATGGACGGCCAGATCAATCTGCACGATACGGTCAATGGCAGCCTCCGATTCACCTCGCCGGAAGGCAAAGACTACCGCGTCAAAGCCAATCCCGCCGTGCTGGTGATACGTCCACGCGGTTGGCATCTGCCGGACAAGTATTTCAGTATCGACGGCCAGCCAGTTTCCGCCGCGCTGGTGGACTTCGCGTTGTTCGCGTTCCACAACGCACGCCGTTTGCAGCAGCAAGAACGCGGTCCCTACTTCTACTTGCCCAAACTGGAGTCGATGGAAGAGGCGGCGTTGTGGCAGGACGTGATGGCACTGGCGGAGAGCGAACTGCAGCTCCCTGCCGGCTGCATGAAAGTCACCGTGCTGATCGAGACGCTGCCGGCCGCGTTCCAGATGCACGAGATCCTGCACGCACTGCGCAGTCGCATCGTCGGGCTCAACTGCGGGCGCTGGGACTACATCTTTTCGTACTTGAAGACACTGCGCGGCCACCGCGACCGCCTGCTCCCGGAGCGCGCGCAGGTGGGCATGACCGCACCGTTCCTGAAGGCGTATTCCGAGTTGCTGATCCAAACCTGCCATCGTCGGGGTGCGTTCGCGCTGGGTGGCATGGCCGCCCAGATCCCGATCAAGGACGACGACGCAGCCAACGCCGCCGCACTGGCCAAGGTGCGTGCCGACAAGCTGCGTGAAGTGCACGCCGGCCACGATGGCACCTGGGTCGCGCACCCGGCTTTGGTCGCCGTCGCCGAGCAAATCTTCGATCAGCACATGCCCACGCCAAACCAACTGAGCGTTCTGCGCAATGACGTGCACGTGACCACCGCGCAACTGCTCGCCGCACCCGGCGGCACCATCACCCGCGCCGGCTTCGACAACAACGTCGAAGTATGTTTGCGCTACACCGCAGCGTGGCTCGACGGCATGGGCTGTGTGCCGATCCACCACCTGATGGAAGACGCCGCCACCGCCGAGATTGCGCGCGCGCAGTTGTGGCAATGGCTGCACCACGGCGACCTCACTTTTGACGATGAGGCTCCTATCGACTTCGCGCTGTTCGATCACGCGCTGGCAACTCACGTGCATCGCCTGCGTGGCAGCACGCATCCGGGCGCGGCACGCGCCGACGAGGCCGCAGCGCTGATCTCTGCACTGACACACGCCGTTCAACTCGCCGACTTCCTCACCTTGCCTGCATACGAACAACTCGCCTGAACCCGTCCAACTCCTGCAGGAGCAGCTTCCGTCGCAACCCACCAAAGCGTGCGGCAGAAGCCGCTCCTACCTGCCACCGTCGTCACGGAGTCACCCCATGGAAAGCAGCTCGCCCACCGCCGAACAGATCAATCTGGACTGGAACAACTCCCCCCGTTGGTCCGGCATCCAGCGCAACTACAGTGCCGCCGACGTCGTGAAACTGCGCGGTACCGTCCACGTCGAACACTCGCTGGCCCGCCACGGCGCCGAGCGCTTGTGGCAGTTGCTGCACAAGGAGGATTACATCAGCGCCCTCGGCGCGCTCACCGGCAACCAGGCGCTGCAGCAGGTGAAAGCCGGGCTGAAGGCGATTTACCTGTCCGGTTGGCAGGTGGCGGCCGATGCCAACGTGGCCGGTGAGATGTATCCGGACCAATCACTGTATCCGTCCAATTCCGTGCCGCTGGTGGTCAAACGCATCAATAACGCGTTGCTGCGGGCCGACCAGTTGCAGCACGCCGAGGGCGATGACGGCACGGAATGGATGGCGCCCATCGTGGCCGATGCCGAGGCCGGATTCGGCGGTGTGTTGAATGCGTTCGAGCTGATGAAATCCATGATCGAGGCCGGTGCTGCCGGCGTGCATTTTGAGGACCAGCTGGCATCGGTGAAAAAATGCGGGCACATGGGCGGCAAGGTGCTGGTGCCCACGCGCGAGGCCGTAGACAAGTTGAACGCCGCGCGGCTCGCCGCCGATGTCGCCGATGTGCCGACGTTGCTGGTGGCGCGCACCGATGCTGATGCCGCCGACTTGCTCACCTCCGACATTGACGCCAACGATCGACCGTTCCTCACCGGCGAACGCACTGTGGAAGGCTTCTTCCGCGTCCGCCCGGGTCTGGATCAGGCAATCAGCCGCGGCCTCGCCTATGCGCCGTATGCCGACCTGCTCTGGTGCGAAACCAGCAAGCCGAATCTGGCCGATGCGCGCCGCTTTGCCGAAGCCATCCACGCCAAATACCCCGGCAAGATGCTGGCCTACAACTGCTCACCCAGCTTCAACTGGAAGCAGAATCTCGACGATGCCACGATCGCCCGTTTCCAGTGCGAACTGGGCGCCATGGGCTACAAGTTCCAGTTCATTACTCTGGCCGGTTTCCACAGCCTCAATTACGGCATGTTTGATCTGGCGCATCGCTATGCACGCCATCAGATGAGCGCCTTTGTCGAACTGCAGGAACTGGAATTTGCCGCTGCCGATCGAGGCTTTACCGCAGTCAAGCACCAGCGCGAAGTCGGCACCGGGTATTTTGACGCGGTGACCCAGGCCATTCACCAGGGCCAGTCGTCGACCACGGCACTGACCGGCTCCACCGAGGAAGCGCAATTTGCCCGCCAAGCGGTGGCATAGTCGATCGCCGCGCTACCGTCCTGACCGGGCGCGGGGACAACAGCGCGGGCGGTGAACTGCCCGTGCTGTTGTCGCTCCTGCAGTCAGGCCACTGCCGGCTCGGGCACCCCAGTTTCCGCCACAGATGGCGGCACCAGTGCCAGTACGGTCCAGCCGGGTTTGGGTTGCAGCTCACGCTTGGCGGAAGCGACGCGCAACACGCCTTTTTCCTCCACGCCAAACATCAACACGGCCGCAGTACCGTATTTTTCCACAAACCGCGGCCAATCGAAGGTCGCGCTGAGCTTGGTGGACTTGATGCTCCAGCCCTCCTCCAGCATGTGCGCAAAACGACCATGAGTCATTTCCTGGTCAAACAGTGGCGGCGCCAGCATGTTGCCGGAAAGTGCCGCCCGTTCGGTGTTTTCCTGCGGCGTCAGATTGCGCAAGCGGTACACCTTCTGCCGCCCGAACTCCTGCCGATAATGCACGCAGGTCAGCGTGTTGCGCTCGCGGTGCGTGGATACCGCCAGCAGGCGACCGATGCCGGTCAAATCCAGATTGCGATCCGCATACGGTGACGCGGGGTTGCCGAAGAACGTATTCAAGCCCTCCATGCGCGCGGCACGGACACCCTCCCAATCATCATCGGCAAGCACGATGCGGAAGCCGGCCTCAGTCAATGCCTTGCCGATCGCGCGGGCAACCTCGTCCGAGCCGTAGATCAGTACGCCATTCGGCTCGGGCTCAGCGACTTTCAGCCAGAGCGCCAGCGGCCGCGCGGTCGCACTTTGCAGCACCACGGTGCCGATGATCAGCATGAATATCAGCGGTACCAGCGCATCCGCACCGGGAACGCCGAAGTCAGCCAGGCGTAACGCGAACAACGCCGATACCGACGCCGCGACGATGCCGCGCGGTGCCACCCAGCTGATCAACGCACGTTCGCGCCACGTCAGCGCGCTGCCCCAGCTGGAAATGGCCACGTTGAATGGACGCACTACCAACTGCGCAAGCACAAACAACGCAACGCCCGCGCCCAGCATGCCGTCCGGCAGCGGCCAGTGCAGGCGCGCCGCAAGCAATACAAACAGCACCGACACCAGCACTGTGGTCAGGTTTTCCTTGAAGTCGAGGATGTCGTCAATATGAATACCGCGCGCATTGCCCAGCGCAATCCCCATGATTGTCACGGCGAGCAGACCGGACTCGTGCGTGAACGTGTTGGAGACGCTGAAGGCCACCAGCACCGCTGCAAGTACCGCGAAATTCTGCAGATATTCGGGAATCATCTGCCGGCGCAGCAAGACGGCCATCACCCACGCCGAAACTGTGCCAAAGGCCACGCCGCTGGCGATCGTCAGAGCGAAGATGCCAAGCGTGTGGCCTTCCTGGTGGGAAATGATCGCCTCGTAAATCAACACCGCGAACAATGCGCCAAGCGGGTCAATCACAATGCCCTCCCAGCGCAGGGTATTGGCGATACGCGCATTCGGGCGCAACGTGCGCAACATCGGCATGATCACGGTCGGCCCGGTGACACAGCCCAGCGCACCAAACAGTAATGCGACCGACCAATTCAGTCCCGCGACCCAATGGGCGGCCAAGGCGAGCAGCAGCAAGGTGGCTATAGCGCCATAGCTGACCAGCCCGCGCACTGCGCGGCCGATGCCGGGCAGCTCGTGCAGGCGCAGCGTCAGGCTGCCTTCGAACAGGATCAACGCCACCGCCAGCGACACGACGGGAAACAACAGGTCACCCAGCAACTTGTCCGGATCCAGTACGCCAGTGACCGGTCCGAGTACGAGGCCAGCCAGCAACAGAAACACGATCGCGGGCAGTTTTACCCGCCACGCCAACCACTGCGCGAGAAAGCCGACCATCAGCAAACCGGCCAGCATGAAGGCAAGATCCATCGTCATCGTGATTCCGGGAAAAACCAGAACGCCATCGAAACACGCGACAGCCGGCACGTCCACCAGCAGATGCTCCCATGCCGCGCTGATGACCACCGATACATTGGCAAGGCCCGCCACCTCACGTCCAAATTCGGTGCCGAGCGAGCCGGAGCGTCGGCTACATCCGCCGGTATTGCAATGCTTCGGCGAGGTGCTCGCGCTCAAGCAGTGCCGCACCGCCGTCCAGGTCGGCAATCGTACGCGCCACGCGTAGCACGCGATGATAAGCGCGTGCCGACATCCCGAGTTTTTCCAACGCGGCGTCAAACCAGCGGCGTTCGATCGGTCCGAGCGCGCAATCGCGTTCCAATTCGCGCGTGCCAATCTCCGCGTTCGGCAGGCCGGCGCGCTGCAGAGCATGACGCCGTGCGCCGAGCACCCGTTGTCGCACGACGGCCGAGTCTTCGTCACGCTCTCCGCGTGGCGCACTCAGCGCGGCCAACGGCACCGGCGGCACTTGCACGCACAGGTCGATGCGATCCAGCAACGGGCCGGAAATACGCGCGCGATAGCGTTGAATCTGATCCGGCGTGCAATGGCACCGGGCTTCGCCGGCGTAACCGCACGGACACGGGTTCATCGCGCCAACGAGCTGGAACTGCGCCGGAAACGTCGACCGGCGGGCCGCGCGCGAAATCGCAATGTGTCCGGACTCCATCGGCTCGCGCAGCACCTCCAGCACGTGGCGACTGAATTCAGGCAGTTCGTCGAGAAACAACACGCCGTTGTGGGCGAGCGAAATCTCCCCAGGTCGGGGATACGAACCGCCGCCCACCAGCGCCACCGCCGATGCGGTGTGATGGGGAGCGCGAAACGGCCGCCGCCGCCAGCGAGCCAAGTCGCAATCACCACGGCCGGCGACCGACTGCACCGCGCACGTCTCCAACGCCTCCGATTCGGTGAGTGGCGGCAGGATGCCCGGCAGCCGCTCGGCAAGCATGGTCTTGCCGGTGCCGGGCGGGCCGATCAGAAGCAAATGATGGCCGCCTGCGGCCGTGATCTCCAACGCGCGACGCGCCTGCAGCTGGCCGCGCACGTCGCGCAGATCCGGACCCTCCCAGGCACCGCCATCACTGGGAATCCCGATCGGTGCGGACAGCTCCTGCACGCCATGCAGCCACGCGCAGACTTCGGCCAGCGTGTCCGCAACAAGTACCTCGAGATCCGGCACCAAAGCGGCCTCGGCCGCGTTCTCACGCGGCACGACGACACGCCTGCCGCGCGCCCGCGCACGCAGCAACGCGGGCAGCACACCGCAGACGCCACGCAGCGCACCAGTCAGCGCGAGTTCGCCAAGAAATTCGCAATCATCCAGCTTGGCCCGTGGCACCTGGCCACTGGCGGCGAGAATGCCCAGCGCAATCGGCAGGTCGAAACGACCGCCATCCTTGGGCAATTCAGCAGGCGCCAGATTCACCGTAACGCGCCGATTGGGGTACTCGAATGCGCTGCTCTGGATCGCCACGCGCACCCGATCACGCGCCTCACGCACCGCTGCCTCCGGCAGGCCAACGATATTGGTGCTCGGCAGACCTCCCGACAGGTTTACCTCCACCATCACCTGCGGGGCAGAAACACCCTCCTGGGCACGGCTGAGGGTTACCGCCAGACTCATGTGCTGAGTCGATCGCGCATGGCCGCCGCGCGGTCGGGAACGAACATCGCACGACTCCATCACCAGGTGCTGAAAAAAATAACCGCCCCCGACCATTCTCGGGGTGAGTGACAGATCGGGGACGGCTTCCGGAAGACTGCTGGCTCGTTAACCTTCGCGAGCGGTGACGACCGCTTCCAACTCGGCAACGGTATGTTCCAGAGTGTCGACCTTGGCGCGCGTGCGCGCCAACACCTGACTCTGAACGTCGAACTCCTCGCGAGTGACCAAGTCGAGGCGGCGCAGTCCTTGCACCAACGCGTCCCGGAAGTTGGCCTGCAAATCCCGATGCACCTGTGCCAACCCTGGCGGTACCAACGACACGAGTCGCAGGGCAATCTTGTCGATTTCCTGCTTATCCATCATGGACAGCGCCTCGTACCCGTCGAGATCAAGCTTACGTGAACTGGAATCAAGTGTGCCATCGGCGCGCTCCGTCAATTATTGTAGGAATTGTCCTACACAGGTCGTTCAGGCGACAGCACGCAGCCACAAAGGCAGAATGCGGGCATGACACCGCAACATCATGGTGTCCAACCACCGAGGAAATTCCATGAAACTGGTCGTGGCGATCATCAAGCCGTTCAAACTGGACGACGTGCGCGAGGCGCTGGCGGAAGTTGGCGTGCAGGGCATTACCGTCACCGAGGTGAAAGGGTTCGGTCGCCAGAAGGGTCACACCGAGCTGTATCGCGGTGCCGAGTACGTCGTCGATTTTCTGCCCAAGATCAAGCTGGAAGTGGCGGTGGTCGACGATCAACTGGAGCGCGTCATCGAGGCGATCCAGCAGTCGGCACGCACCGGCAAGATCGGCGACGGCAAGATCTTCGTCAGCTCACTGGAACAGGTCGTCCGCATCCGCACCGGCGAGCTGGATCACGACGCGTTGTAAGCCACCTTCACATCCACGGCCACTTCTTCAACGCGTACTCCACCGGCGGAGTATTGCCGGCGAGGTACCGCACGAAATAATCCCAGCGCCGGCGCGTGACATACGGCGTGTCTTTGGCGTAGCCATGACGCGCGTTGGGCAGGATCAACATGTCGAAGTTCTTGTTGGCCTTGATCAGTGCGTCGACCACCAGCAAGGTGTTGGACAACGGTACGTTGTCATCCATGCTGCCGTGGACCAGCATCAGATGGCCCTTGAGATTGCCGGCAAAACTTTGGTTGGCCTGGGCGTCGTAGTTGGTCTTGCCGTCCTTGTCGGTGACCAGCAGCCCTTGCCATTTCTCCGCCCAGTCGTCCTCGTAGTTGCGATTGTCGTGGTTGCCACTTTCGGCCCAGCCAACCTTGAAGAAATCCGGGTAATGGAACATCGCCCCGGCGCTGGCATTGCCGCCGCCGGAGTGGCCCCAGATGCCGATCCGATCCAGGTCGATCCACGGGTATCTCGCGCCGAGCTGGCGCAGCGCGGTGACCTGATCGGGCAAGGTGTTGTCTTCGATGTGTTCGAAGTAGGCGTCGTGGAACGCTTTGGAGCGCCACGGCGTGCCCATGCCATCCACCGCCACCACGATGAAGCCGAGTTCGGCCATGGCTTGATGGTCACTACGCGCCGCGGAGAAACTGCGACCGCGCACCGAGCCGGTCTGCGGGCCGGGGTAAATGTAGTCGATGGTCGGATACTTTTTCGTGGCATCAAAGTTCGTCGGCTTGAACAGCATGCCGTACAGGTCGGTCTTGCCGTCGCGCGCCTTCACCGTGAACGGCGTCGGCGGCACCCAGCCAGCGGCGAGCAGCCGACTGATGTCAGCCGTCGCTACCGTCGCCACCGTGTGGCCGTCGCTCGCCTGGCGCAGCACCGTTACTGGCGGCGTGGTCGGCGTGGAATACGCGTCGACAAATAGCCGTCCATCCGGGGACAGCGTGATGGTGTGGTTTGCCGCTTCCGGCGTCAGCAAAACCGGCGTACCACCATCCAGACTGACCTTGAAGAACTGCTGGTAATACGGGTTCACGCCCGCCGTGCGACCCACGCCACGGAACCATACGGTGCGGCTTTGCGCATCGACGCGCAGCACCTCGGTGACATTGCCTGTCCCGGTGGTGATCGCGCGCTTGAGCTTGCCGGTGGTGAGGTCGTACAGGTACAGGTTGCCCCAGTTGTTGCGCTCGCTGAACCAGATCGCCTCGTGGGTTTTCGGCAGGTAGCGCCAGTTCACCGCACCGTTGCCGCTTTCATAATACGTCGGCACCACTTCCTCGAACACGGTACGCACGGCACCGGTCCTGGCGTCGGCAATACGGAACCATTCATGCTTGTGGTCGCGCGAGGTGGAGACAAACGCCAGCGTCTTGCCGTCGGGTGCCCATTTCACATCGTCCCAGCCGCCGTCCGGACCGCAACTGAGGTCGTCGCACAGGCTGGAGCGATGTTGATCGGGTGGCATCCGCAGGCGCAGGACTTTCTTCCCGGCCACGTCGATGATCACCCGCTCGATCATGGTCACATCCTTGTCCCCGACCAGCGGATATTTCCACGTCTTCAGTTTCGGCTTGCCGACGTTGGTGCTGACCAGATACATGTCGCTGGTCTTGCGCTGGTCTTGCTGGAATGTGGCGATCTGGGTTGAATCGGCGGACCACTCCAGAATTGCCTTTTCCGTGTGCTTCCAGCCTGCGTTGTCAGTGGCGTAACCAAAGTTCTCCACGCCATCGGTGGTAAGCCGTGTTTCCTGACCGGTGGTCATGTTGCGCGTCCACAAGTTCCAGTCGCGGATGAACGCCTCATTCTTCTTGTCCGGCGACAGCACGCCCGGCTCGGGGGCCGTGTCTGGTCCTTCTGCGCCATCTGCCTCATCGGGCGCGGACGCAGATTTGGTGACTATGCACTCGCCCGCTGCGCGCAGGTCACACACGTAGTGCTTGCTTTTGAGCGCGATTTCGAGACGCCCATCGTCCTGCACGCGGTAGCCGGTGATGGACAGCTTTTTTGCATCGACCGGCTTGCTCGTCACCTTGCTCAGCGCCGCCGCCAGCTTCACCTGATCGAACAGCGGCTCGGCCTTGCCCGTAGTCGCGTCCATGTGCACGAAGTGATCGCCATCGGCATCGTGGTCGCGATACCAGAAGTGGTCGTCGTCCAGCCAATGCACCGCCTGCACCGCGTGGTCAACCAGCGGCGTGGTGGTGTAGGCCATGAAGCGTTCGGCCTGCGCATAGTCGTGCGCAGTGAGCGTGCGACCTTGCGCCGCCACGCCGCCAGACAGCACGCCCATCACCACGGCCCCCAACAGGCGTGACTTGCCGAACTTTGCATGCATGCGGATCTCCATGAGCGGTTGAAAGGCGCGGCGCAAGCACCGGTGCAGCGGGTGGCACCTTGGAATCCTAACGCGGAAGCTTGCGGGACGGCGCATGCCAGAAGTCCGGCTACCCAAGTCGCACGCGTCGGCTTGACGCCCAGGGTCGTCTCCAGCCACGCTGCGCGTATCGCCTGCTCGGGGTTGCACCATGGCGCAGCAGCTCAAAGTCATCGGCAACTACCTGTCGCCGTTTGTGCGCAAAGTCCTCGTGTGCCTCGAGCTCAAGCAGCTTGAATACGAGATCGATCCCATCGTGCCGTTTGCCGGCGACGAGGAGTTCTCCCGACTCAGTCCGCTGCGCCGTATTCCGGTATTGCTCGACGGCGCGCTGGTGCTCAACGACTCCTCCGTGATCTGCCAGTACCTGGAAGACAAGTGCCCCACACCAGCGCTGTATCCGCGTGATATTGCCGAGCGCGCACAGGCGCGCTGGCTGGAGGAATACGCGGACACGCATCTGGCGAACCTGTTGATCGGGAAATTGTTCTATCAACTGGCCGTGCGCCGACGCATCTTCCACGAGCCGACCGACGAGACCGTCGTGCAGCAGGCGCGCGAGGTGGAAATTCCTCTGGCGCTGGACTATCTGGAAGGCCACATGCCGGACGACGTGTTTCTGTTTGGCGCACTGTCGATTGCCGACATCAGTATCGCCAGCTACTTCCGCACGGCCGGGTTTGTGCAGTACGCGATTGATGCTGCACGCTGGCCGCTCACGGCAGCGTTGGTAGACCGCGTGCAAGCACTTCCCGTATTGGCAAAGTTGGCCAAACTGGAAGACTGTTTGCTGCTGCGCGTGCCACCAGATGACCAGCGTGCGGCATTGGTCACCGCCGGAGCGCCACTGAGCAGCGACACATTAGGCACGGCAGCGCCGCACCACGGCATACCGCGCGGCTTCTGACTGACGCATCACGCAGCCGCAGCGGCGTGACGCGCAGCCGCTAAACTGGCACGCATGAGCACCATCGACAACTCCACCCTCGGCAAAACCACCAGCTACGACGGTGGCTACGATCGCAGCCTGCTGTTGCCGATCGAGCGTGCTGGCAATCGAGCGGAAATCGGTGTCAAGGAGCCGCTGCCGTTTTACGGCGTGGATGTGTGGAACGCCTACGAATTGTCGTGGCTCGATCAACGCGGCAAACCGCGCGTCGCGCTGGCGGAGTTCCGGATACCGGCCAGTTCGCCCAACCTCATCGAGTCCAAATCCTTCAAGCTGTATCTCAACGGCTTTGCCGAGGAGCGCATGGCCGACGCACCGGCACTGCAGGCGATATTGATACATGACTTGTCCGCTGCAGCCGGATGTGCCGTCGAAGTGACCCTGCGCGACGCGCATGCTGCACAACACGTGCTGGCAGATCTGTGCGGTACGTCACTCGATAACCAGGATTTGGCCATCGATTGCTACGGACCGCCGCACGCCGACTTCCTGCGGACCGACGAGGATGCACCCGCGGTCAGCGAGACGCTGGTATCGCAGTTGCTGCGCTCCAACTGTCCGGTGACCGGTCAGCCCGACTGGGGCAGCGTGCAGATCGCCTATCGCGGCGCGCCGATCGACCACGCCGGGCTGCTGCGCTATCTGGTGTCGTTCCGCAATCACAACGAGTTTCACGAACACTGTGTGGAGCGTATCTTCGTGGACCTCATGCGGCGCTGCGCGCCGCAGCAGCTCAGTGTCTATGCGCGCTACACGCGCCGCGGCGGGCTGGACATCAACCCGTTTCGCAGCACGCTCGCCGCAGCCGAGCCGGATAACGTGCGTACGCCGCGCCAGTAGCACTCGATCTGTGCCGCGACGTCCCGTACATGGAGCCATGCGTTGGTTCGGCACGCTCTTGCGCTCCCTGCGCCAGATCATGGTGATTCACTCGTGCATTGATACAGTCGCGCGATGCCGTGGTATGCGCAACTTCATGGCCACCCTCAACATCGCGGAGAGCAGTCATGCACGAGGTCGTCCCGCCCGCCATCCCCGTCAGCCACGCCGGGCACTCGTGGTTGCACGGAGCGATCGCGAAACTTGCACAGGAGTCGGCACGGTCGGCCGACACGCATCTGCTGAAGCTGAACTTTCCCGGTTTTGCGGACATCGATTTCTACTTCAAGGATGAAGCATCGCACCCCACCGGGAGTCTCAAACACCGGCTGGCGCGCTCGCTGTTTCTGTACGCGTTGTGCAACGGCCGCCTGCACGAGGGGCAAACCGTGGTGGACGCCTCTTCCGGCAGCACCGCCATTTCCGAGGCGTGGTTCGCGCGCTTGCTCGGCCTGCCCTTCATTGCGGTGATGCCAGCGGCGACGGCGCCGGCAAAGATCCGCGACGTGCAGTCCCTTGGCGGCACCTGCGACCTGGTCGACGATCCGAATCAGGTCCATGCGCGCGCTGCGGAACATGCGGCACGCGGTGCATGTCACCTGGACCAGTTTGGCCTCGCCGAGCGTGCCACCGACTGGCGCGGCAACAACAACATTGCCGAATCGATCATCGGCCAACTCGCGCACGAACCGTCCACGCAACCGGCGTGGATCGTGTGCGGCGCCGGCACTGGCGGCACGTCGGCGACGATTGGCCGCTATCTGCGCTACCGCCGGCTGGACACCCGCTTGTGCGTCGCCGAGCCTGCCGGCAGTGCATTTGCCAACGGCTGGCGTACTCACAGCCGCGACGTCCACGCCAGCCAACCAACGCTGATTGAAGGCATTGGTCGGCCACGCGTGGAGCCGTGCTTTCTCTTCGACGTGGTCGACCACGTCGTGGAAATACCAGACGCCGCTTCGATCGCCGCCGCATGGATGCTCGACGAGCAATTCGGCCATCGCTACGGCGGCTCGTCGGGCACCAATTTTGTGGCCTGCCTGCGCCTCGCCGCGGGCATGCGTGAGCGTGATGAAGGCGGCAGTATCGTTGGGTTGCTGTGCGACCGTGGCGAACGCTATGCGGAGACGCTGTTCGACCCGGCATGGCTCACTCAACGCGGTATCGACCGCGCGGCATGGGACGCGGCGTTGCGCGAATGCATGCGTACCGGCGCATGGCAGCCGCCAGCAGACGCGCCGGCCTGAGCGAGCGCGTCGAGCAGAAAACCGAAACGCAATCGACTGCTGGCGGCGGGCAGTGCCGTTCCGTGTCGCCACGACAATTTTTGCAGGGCGGGCACTGCCCGCCAGCTTTTGCTGGCAGACAGCAAGGCGCCGACACATACATCACACCGGTCCAGTCGTCGTAGTGCACGGCGGGCAGTGCCCGCCCTACGGGAGCCAGAGCAGAGCACCGACATGCGGGTTGCCGACGGCGGCGAGCATTGCCCGCCCTATGCGGCAAGCTCAGCGGGGTCGCTCACACGCGCGCAAACACCAACGTGCCGTTCGTGCCGCCAAAACCGAAACTGTTGGACATCACGGTATCGAGCGTCGCCGCTCGACTTTCGCGCACGATCGGAAAGCCTTCGGCGCGCGGGTCGAGCGTGTCGATATGGGCTGAGCCAGCGATAAATCCATCCCGCAGCATCAGCAGCGAGTAGATCGCCTCGTGCACGCTCGCCGCGCCCAGCGAATGCCCCGTCAGCGCCTTGGTCGAGGACAGCGGCGGGATCTCGTGTCCAAACACGTCGCGCACGGCATTGAGCTCGACGATATCGCCGACCTGGGTAGCGGTGCCGTGGGTGTTGAGGTAATCAATCGGCACGCTGACCTCAGCCAGCGCCATCTGCATGCAGCGCACCGCGCCTTCGCCCGTCGGGGCGACCATGTCCGCGCCATCCGAAGTGACGCCGTAACCGACCAGCTCAGCGTGGATCTGCGCGCCGCGGGCCTTGGCGTGCTCGTAATCCTCGAGTACCAGCATGCCGCCGCCGCCGGCAATGACGAAGCCGTCGCGGTCCGTGTCATACGGCCGCGAGGCACGCAGCGGCGTGTCGTTGTACTTGGTGGACAACGCGCCCATCGCATCGAACTGCGAGGTCATGCCCCAATGCACTTCTTCGCCACCACCGGCAAACATCACGTCTTGCGCGCCGTGGCGAATCAGATCCGCCGCAGCGCCAATGCAATGCGCCGAGGTCGCGCATGCGGCCGAAATCGAATAGCTCAAACCGCGAATGCCGAAGCCGGTAGCGAGTGCGGCGGATACGGTGGAGCACATCGTGCGCGGCACCATGTACGGGCCAACCTTGCGCACACCCTTGGCGCGCAGCAGGTCACCGGTTTCAATCTGCCACTGCGGCGAGCCACCACCGGAACCGGCGATGACGCCGATGCGCGGGTCATGGACCGCGTCGGCATCCAGGCCAGCATCCGCCATCGCATCGCGCATGGACACGTAGGCATAAGCTGCGGCGTCACCCATGAAGCGCTTCAGCTTGCGGTCAATCGCGGCGGTCAGATCGATGTCCGGCACGCCAGCCACGTGGCTGCGCAGTCCCATCTCGACAAACTCGGGCACGAGACGAATGCCGCTGCGACTGTCGCGCAGCGCGGCTGATACGGTCGCCAGCGTGTTGCCCAGACACGACACCACGCCCATCCCGGTCACTACCACTCGACGCATTTCAAAACCCCTCGGTTGACTGGAACAAGCCCACGCGCAAACCCGTAGCGGCATAAATCGGCCGGCCGTCCACCGCCATGCTGCCATCGGCAATCACCAGCGCCAACTTGCCACGCATGACGCGGCGCACATCGATCTCATAACTCAGCAACTTGGCGGTGGGCAGCACCTGGCCGGTGAACTTGACCTGATCAACACCCAGCGCCCGTCCGCGACCGGGCTCACCCAGCCACGGCAGATAGAAGCCGGCCAACTGCCACAACCCGTCCATGCCCAGACAGCCGGGCATCACCGGATCGCCTTCGAAATGACATTGGAAAAACCACAGATCCGGGCGAATATCCATCTCGGCGCGCAACACGCCCTTGTGATGTGAACCCCCCGCGGGATCCACCAGCGTGATGCGATCGAACATCAGCATCGGTGGCTGGGGCAGGCGTGCGTTGGCGTCGCCAAACAATTCGCCGCGACCGCAAGCCAGCAATTGCTCGTAACTGAACGAGGAAGGTTGTGTCATGGGACCTTCTGCAATGAGAGTACGTGGAAGTCTGCGACCCAGGCTGCAGACCCATCTTGACGCCGGTCAGCGCTCGCTGACGTCCGCGCGCATGCGTCGCACAACCGAACTCGCGTCAACTGAACCGCGTAAAGGGTAGCGCAGAGCGGGTTTCTCGCAAGTGAAAGGCGCACCGTGGCATGTGACGAGCAGCCCAAGCCAATCCCCAACTCGCTACGCCCGGCACGCTGCAATGGGTTGCATACCGCGGCGAAATCAACGAACTCGACACCACCGGACCAAGCCCGCCAAACCCGGCGTCACGCAGTACGACTTCTGTCGAGCAGCGCGGCGTGGCTTGGGGCGAAAAGCGTACAACGTGCGCATCGACATCGGTTGCCCGAGCCGTCAGCAACGGGTGGCGGCTACAGCGAGTAGTACATATCGAATTCGACCGGATGGGTGCTGGCGCGGTATCGCGTGACTTCCTTCATCTTCACCGCAATATAGGCGTCGATGAAATCATCGGTAAACACCCCACCGGCCTTCAGGAATTCGCGATCCTTGTCCAGCGCTTCCAGTGCCCCGTCGAGGCTGGAGCATACCTGCGGGATGTTCTTTTCTTCCTCGGGTGGCAGGTCGTACAGATCCTTGTCGGCGGGCGCGCCCGGGTCGATCTTGTTGAGGATGCCGTCCAGGCCAGCCATCATCAGCGCGGTGAAAGTGAGGTAGCCCGAATTCATCGGGTCGGGGAAGCGCACCTCGATACGTCGGCCTTTCGGGCTGGTGACATACGGGATGCGGCAGCTGGCCGAACGGTTACGCGCGGAGTACGCCAGCATCACCGGCGCCTCAAATCCCGGCACCAGGCGCTTGTAACTGTTGGTGGTGGAGTTGGCGAACGCGTTGATCGCCCGCGCATGCTTGAAGATGCCGCCGATGTACCACAACGCCATCTGGCTCAGGCCACCGTACAGGTCCCCGGCAAACAGGTTCTCGCCGTTCTTGGCCAGCGACTGGTGCACGTGCATGCCACTGCCGTTGTCGCCCACCAGCGGCTTGGCCATGAAGGTGGCGGTCTTGCCGTTCTGGTCGGCGACGTTGCGAATGACGTACTTCATCGTCAGCAGTTCATCGGCCTTTTTCACCAGCGTGTTGAAGCGCACGCCAATCTCGCACTGGCCGGCGTTGGCGACTTCGTGGTGATGCACTTCCACCACCTGGCCGAGTGACTCCAGCACTTTGCACATGTCCGCACGCAGGTCGCTCAGCGAATCCACCGGCCGCACGGGCAGGTAACCGCCCTTGACGCCAGGGCGATGGCCGGTGTTCTGGCCGTCGTACTTGTAACGCGACGACCAGGCGGCTTCCCCGGAGCCAATCTCGTAGAACACGCGGCCCGGATCGTTCTGCCAGCGCACCGAATCGAAGATGAAAAACTCCGGCTCGGGGCCGAAGTACGCGGTATCGGCAATGCCGGTGGATTTCAGATACGCCTCGCCGCGCTTGGCAATCGAGCGCGGATCACGACCGTACGCCTGCATCGTCGACGGCTCCAGCACATCGCAATGCATGATCAACTGCGGATGCGCGCTGAACGGGTCCAGATGCGCGGTGTCCGGATCGGGCAGCAGCACCATGTCCGACTCGCTGATGCCCTTCCAGCCGACAATCGACGACCCGTCAAACATCTTGCCGTCCTCGAACGTCGACTCGTCAATCGTGTGCGCCGGAAACGTCATGTGGTGATGCACGCCAAGCATGTCGGCAAAGCGCAAATCGACGAATTCGATGTCGTGTTCCTGGATCTGATCGAGCACGGTGTTGGCAGACATGTGAACCTCTGGCTGAAATGGAATACGACGGAACGGGATGGGTATCGTTAGCAAAGTCTGCGCCACAATTCGGAATCGGTGGGCTTTATGACCCTGCCTCTTCGGTCCTCGTCGCCGACCAGATTTTTAGCACCTATTTCGTGCGCTATCAATTGCATATGCACCATGATGGTGCGTATGCACGCGTCGCATTGGTACTGACACGGGCTCCATCACGCCTTGCGTGCGCGGAACGCATGACGCCGGGAACGTTTATCATTGAGTGAAGTACGCGACGTCGCGCGGATGCGGCGCGCCAGGCCGTGCGGCCGCTGAGGAACCTGACCGGCGCGGATGCGGACCCAACCTGCGTCGTACGTTGGGCACCACCACCGCGCTCAGCACCCAATGCGTTGAGGTGGCACTCCGTGCCCGGAGCACAGCACTCAGGCATCGTCCTGCTTGGTCCCATGCGGCCGTGGCATTTCACTGACTTGCCACACTTGGGCGATGCGCGTTCCATCCCAGCGATAGACGAAATGACGTTCCTGCACGCAACGCGCAACCACGTCGGGATAGAACGCGGCCAGACACTCCCCACCGCGATGTCGCGCACTGGCGTACACGATGCCGTTGCTGCCGATGGCACGCAGCTCACGCGCCAGCGCCACGCTCGTGGCATAGCTGGTGGCTGCCTGCGCAGCGGGCCAGCCGCCACGAATGTCATGCAACCGGCTGTCAACCGCTGTGCGGTAGCAACGCATCTGGATCGCGCATGGCGGCTCGGCCGTCGCGGCCAGAAACTGTTGGCGATGAAACACGGTTTCCTCGATCGCCGTGGCCACGCTGTGCGCGGCATAAAACACGCCCCAGGTGCCATCGGAGAAGCGGCTGCCCTGCGCATTGAGATGCGTGAATGCGGCCATCACTGGCGTTGCGCCCGGGCCGCTGAGACGGCGCGATTTCGGCACCAGCTGCAACGTGCCCAACTCGTCGCGCAGCCGCGAATTGGTCAGCGCCTCAAGCGCGAACAACGCATCGAGATCGGCCGCGTCGGCAATGCGGTCAAACACCCCCACCGGCGGAAACCGGCTGGGTACGATGCGATACGCCTGAGTCCAGCGAATGCGTTTGACCGGCGGTGGAGCGGTTGGCATGGGTTCTCCGGCAATTGAGCGTCTGCAGCGGACGTTGCACACCGAAAGCAGCGGCAAAGCATTGAGCCCGTCAAGACATCGAGCCCATCAAGGCCGTCATCCCGGCCAATGGCGTCATTCGTCGCGCTGCCGGCGACGGCCCACGCAATCCAGCTCAGCCGCGCTGCGCATCCAGATATTGGCGCACGACATACAAGTCAGCGACGTTGCCGGACAACATGCGCTCCAGCGCCGACTGCCCGCCAAACAACGCTGCCTGGTTCGGTTTGCTCAGCCACGCATCGGCCTGCACCGGATCCGGGAACAGGATCTGCAGCGACTTCCAGATACCCAACAGATAACTGATACGTTCAATCGTGTCGCGAGCAAGCGCGCCTTCGCGCTGGCGCTTCCATTTGTAGAAAGTTGATTCGGGTGGATCACCGAGCAACTTGCGCTGCTCGGCGATGCGCAACTGCCAATGCTCGGCGAGATTGAAAAACGCGCGCAATGCCGGCACTCGGCGATGCGGTTCGCGTGTGTGGTCATGGCGACGACTACCTATGTAAAGGTATTACATATATTACTTCACAATTGAAGTAAAGACCACGAACGCCGGAGACGGTCCTCAGTGCGCCGAGGCATCCTTCGGTTGCGCACAATCGCAACCATGGTCCGGTTCCGGACCACCCTCGGCGATGAAGCGATCGATACGCTGCTCCAGCACCGGCAGCGGCACCGAACCGGTGGACAGCACCGTGTCGTGAAAATGCCGCAGGTCGAACTTCGCGCCTAGCGCTTTCTCGGCTCGCGCGCGCAGCTCGCGGATTTTCAGATAGCCGAGCTCGTAGGACAGCGCCTGCCCCGGCCAGCTGATGTAGCGGTCCACCTCGTTGGCAATCTCACGCGTCGACAGCGCACTATTGGCGGTGAGGTAATCAATCGACTGCTGCCGCGTCCAACCCATGTGGTGAATGCCGGTATCAATCACCAGACGGCATGCGCGCCACATCTGATAAGTGAGAAACCCGAAACGTTGGTAGGGCGTGCGGTAGATACCCATCTCGTTGCCGAGAAATTCCGCATACAGGCCCCAACCTTCGCCGTAGGCCGAGATGTAACTGTTCCGCCGGAACGCCGGCTGGTCGTGACGCTCATCGGCCAGCTCCAGTTGCAAGGCGTGGCCAGGGTATGACTCGTGCAGGGTCAGCGCCGGCATGTTGTACAGCGGTCGCGAGGGCAAATCGTAGGTATTGACCAGATACACGTCCGCACCGCCACGACCGGAGGTGTAGTACGGCGCAATGGCGGCAGGTACCGGCTCGATCGTGAAGCGTGCGCGCGGCAGATGGGCGAAATATCTGGCCATCTGGCCATCCACTTCCTTGGCCACCAGCGCGCTGCGCATCAACAGCTCATCGGGTGTCTTGGCATGGAACTGCGGGTCGGTGCGCAGAAACTGCAGGAACTGGGCAAAACTACCCTTGAAGCCGGTTTCGTGCATCGCCACCAGCATCTGCGCGTGGATTTTCGCCACCTCATCCAGTCCGATCTGGTGGATCGCGTCGGGGCTCAAATCCAGCGTGGTGTATTCGCGAATCTGCTGGCGATAGAACGCCTTGCCATCGGGCAACGCCTCGGCGGCCAAGGTGGTGCGAGCCTGTGGCACATACTCATTGCGGAAAAACGTCAATAATTTCGCGTAGGCGGGGATCACGCCATCGCGGATACGCTGCAGGGCCTGGCCACGCAATGCCTGCGCCTGAGTGGCGGGGATCGAAGCCGGTAGTTGCTTGAGTGGCGCATAGAAGCTGCTCTGCGTCGGATCCTGCAACTCGGCCACAGCGGCGATCGATGCGTCGCGGCCCGCAAGGACTTCGCGCGGCACACTGAAGCCCCGCGCGAGGCCGGCGCGCATGTTGCCGATCTGCTGCTCGAAATACGCCGGGATCTGACCCAGCCGATCGACATACTTGCGGTAATCCCCGACCGTGCGCAGCTTGTCATCGCCCAGTTCGTAGCCGATGTCCGACCAGAACGCCGAGTCGCTGTTGAACGGCATCTGCCAGTTCTTGAACTGCTGATCGGCCACCAGGTTTTCAATCTGTGCGCGATAGATGGCGTAATTGACCTGATTCGCCTTCGACAGTTGCGCCGTGTCGAGTGCGTCGAGCTGTTTGAGCACGTCCTGCCAATATGCCAGCCGACGTTCCTGGCTGGCGGCATCCACATCGTCGAGCCGGTCGCTGCCGGGCTGCGACTCACCAGATGCGCTGACGCCGGCCTGACCAGTACGCCACGCCCACTCGGTCGTGTAGATGTGCTCGAAGCGAGTATCTGCATTGGTGTCGGTATCTGCGACCACTGCGGACGCCGCGTGCAACGGCAGCACGCCGCCAGCAAACGTCAACGCCAGCAGCCACAGCAGCATTCGTGATTTGGCCATGCACTTGCCTCTTGTTCCGCTGTCACCGCGACAAAGAAATTCCATCCAGGCTGCCCACTGACGTTGCCCCCAACCGGATCCAATCGGCCAGCGAAACCGGTTATGCCGCCTGCGTCGCCGCCAACGCCGCGTCCGCCGCTGCCGCACGCCGGATTGCCGGGCGCGAGGTTACCCGCTCGATGTACGCGCGGATCACCGGCAGGTCCGGCACCAGCTTGAACATCGTCGTCCAGTTCAACGCAGTGCCCCACAATACGTCGAGCGCACTGAAGGTGTCGCCCAGCAAGTACGGGCCGCGCTCAAGTTGGTCGGTGAGCGTTTTCAGCATGGTGTCGTAGTCGCCATAGGGCGAAGTGATGGGCGCCGCCGGCGCGTGCTGCAGCGATTTGTCGATCACCGCCGGCTCGAAGCTTGAGCCGTAGAACACCATCCAGCGCAAATACGGCCCGCGCAGTGGATCGCCGATGGTCGGCGCCAGTTTCGCCTCGGGATACAAATCGGCCAGGTAGATGAACACCGCCGGTTGTTCGGTGATCAAGGCATCGCCGTGGCGGATCGCCGGCACTTTGCCCATCGGGTTGATCGCCAGGTAGGCCGGCTGCCGTTGGTCATTGGCCTTCAAGTTGAGCACGTGCAGGTCGTACTCCACACCGAGTTCTTCGAACAATGCACGGGTGCCGCCGGAGCGGCTCTGCGGCGCGTGAAAAAAGGTGACGCGTGGAAGCTGGGTCATGGGGCGATGGCTCCGTTGGGGAATGGACCGGCGAGCGTGGCTCAGAGTTGCGACGTCATGTTAGCGGCAGCGTGGCAGCCGGCGCGGTGCAAGTCCACGCGGACCATCGCTCTGGCATACCGGTGCGGCAGTCAGGACAATGAGGATCCGTCATTGCCATGGATCCGACCTGAAACGCGTCTCTCTGATGCAGTTCCTGATTGAAGAACGTCGCGCCGGCCACATCAACGCCGAACTTTCACTGCTGCTCGAAGTGGTAGCACGCGCATGCAAACGCATCGCCGTAACCACCAACAAGGGCGCACTGGGCGACGTGCTCGGCATGGCCGGCGCGGGCGACGCGCCGAGCATCAACGTGCAAGGCGAAGCGCAGAAAAAGCTGGATGTGATCTCCAACGAGATTCTGCTGGAAGCCAATGCGTGGGGGGGCATCTGGCCGCCTGCGCGTCGGAAGAAATGGAAGACCCGCAACCCATCCCGGACGGCTACCCGAAAGGCAACCATTTGCTGCTGTTCGACCCGCTGGACGGCTCGTCCAACATCGACGTGAACGTATCGGTCGGCACGATCTTCTCGGTGCTGCGTTGTCCTGAAGGCGCCAGCGGGACACAGGCTACCGACTTCCTGCAGCCGGGCACGGCACAGCTCGCGGCCGGATATGTCGTGTATGGACCGGCCACCGTGCTGGTGTTGACGTTTGGCCGCGGTACGCACGAGTTCACGCTCGAGCGCGAGGTGGGCAGTTTCATCCTCAGCCGACGTGACATGCGCATCCCCGAGGAGACCGCCGAGTTCGCGATCAACATGTCCAACCAGCGCCATTGGCAGCCTCCGATGCAACGCTACATCAACGAGCTGCTGGCCGGCGCGACTGGCCCGCGCGGCAAGGATTTCAACATGCGCTGGGTCGGGTCGATGGTGGCTGACGTGCATCGCATCGTCACCCGCGGCGGCGTTCTCTACTAGCCGACGGACGCCAAGCTGGCGAAGCAGGGCGGGAAGCTGCGGTTGATGTACGAGGGCAATCCGATGGCTTTCATCATCGAGCAAGCCGGTGGTGCGGCGACCACCGGGCGACAGCGCATCATGGACGTCCAGCCGTCTGCACTGCATCAGCGCGTGCCGGCGTTGCTTGGTTCCAAAAGCGAAGTGGCCGTGGCGACGCGTTATCACCTGGAAGCGGATCGCGCGCAGGGTTAGCCGCTGACGTACCAACAGGGCGGATCGTTCCCGATCGCTACGCCGCAGTTGGCGGCTCCGGTGGCGCGGACATGTAAGGCCGCTCGCGCATCCATTTGGTGACAATCCACTTCTCGCCGCCAGTGACCGGCGCACCGCCATGCAGCGTGCGCGGATCCACCGCACTGCGGCTGTTGGTGTATTCGAAATACAAGGCCGAGCCTTTCTGCGGCAGCACTTCCATGCCCAGTTCGGGAAAAATGGTGGCGCCGCCCTGCTCGACGGCATTGAGATACATGATGAGGGTGGAGATGCGCTGGCCACCCACGGCCATCGGCTGCCGACTGCCCGGATCATCGGGCGGAAAGTAGTCGAAGTGAGGCTGGTACTCGCCACCGGCGCCATAACACAGAATCTGCAACCCCTCGCCGTGCTCGACGGGGCAGTTCATCAGCTCGGAAACCCGGCGATCGATCCGCGCAATGAAGGCGTCGGCATTGAGTGGAAAGAACGTGCCCTCGCTGCTGCGGGCGGCGATCACTTCATGCCTTCCGTACGCAGGATCCACGGTGGTCGAACGCTGCAGCTTGTCCCTGGAGCGACGGATCAGTTCGTCACATTCGGCCTCACTCAAGACGTCGCCGAGCAACGCCACCGTCGGTTTGCGCACACGCAGCAATACCGGGATGTCGCGGTCAAACGTGTGGACGACATTGCCGGGCGGCAGCCGCGGAGTCTCATACTCGTAGCCAACCGGCGCCCGCCGTACAGCCGGAAATGGCACGATGTCCGCGGTGGCCGCTGCCGCCAACTCGGCAACGGCAGCGCGGGCAAGTTCAGGCGCAAAGTTCTGTCGCAGCATGTCCGCCACCAGCGACTGCTGCGTGCAACCACGAGCCAGGTTGCGCAAAATCCAATCGCGCCAAGCCAACGATAGTTGAGTCGTCTGGTTCATCCGTCGGGGCAAACTCGTGGGTGTGGCGGTTGTCGGTTATCCGGTGCCATGTTGGCGTGCCGCAAAGAACGGCGCAACCAGTCCCAAGCAGCCGGCAGCCGTTGTCTTACACTGGACGTTTACCCACCATTGCACGCTCACATGCCTCCTTTCCGCGTCCGCCACCTGCTGCCACTCTTGGCCACGTTGGCGCTCGGTGCCTGTTTCGGTGGCACCAAACCGATGCCATCGGCGGCCACGCCACGGGTGACGCCCGCGGTAGCACCGGTGCACTTGAAGATCGGCCTCGCGCTGGGCGGGGGTGCCGCGAAGGGCTTCGCGCACGTCGGCGTGATCAAGATGCTGGAAGCCAGCGGCATCCATGTGGACGTGGTGGCCGGCACCAGCGCCGGCAGCGTGGTCGGCGCGCTGTACGCCAGCGGCATGAATCCGTTCCAGTTGCAGGAAACCGCGTTTGCCTTGGACGAGGCGAGCATTCGCGACGTGCGCCTGTTTTCCGGCGGGCTGGTGCAGGGACAGAAGCTGCAGAACTACATCAACCAACTCGTGCACCAGCAGCCAATTGAGCGCCTGAAGCTGCCCTTCGCCGCCGTGGCGACCGAACTGGAAACCGGTGCGCGCACCGTGTTCGTGCGCGGCAATACCGGGCAAGCGGTACGCGCTTCCAGCAGCATTCCCGGGGTCTTCGAGCCGGTGGCCATCAGCGGCAGGCACTACATCGACGGTGGCGTGGTCAGCCCCATCCCGGTGGACGCAGCGCGCCAGTTGGGTGCCGATTTCGTGATTGCCGTGGACATTTCCGCGCACCCCACCGGCAGCACGCCGAGCGGGCTGGCCAACATCGTCGGCCAATCCATCGTCATCATGGGACGCCAGCTGGCGGCGCAGGAGACGGCGCGTGCGGACGTGGTCATCCGCCCCAGCACCGCCGGCATCGGGCCACTGGATTTTGCGCGAAAAGACCAGGCGATTCTGCAAGGGGAGAAGGCCACCCTGGCGGCGATGCCGTTGATCCGCCAGCGCCTGGAAGCCATGCGGGTGGCGCGCCAGACGGTGCACGTACCCGCGGGATGATTGATCACATCCCCGCCCAAGTGCGCGGTGGCGACGATCGGTGGCGTCACCAGCCAGCAACCGGTGAACTGCTCAAGGTCGCCGCATCGCATGCATTATTCGCACCTTGCGGTTCCGCCACCACCGGCCGGTCCAAGATCCATTCTGATCAGCCCGCTACAGGCATTCATTGCGCGAAAAACTCCCCTCCCGACCCTAATGACATGGTTCGCGGGGTTTCCAGCGTGGTGCAGCCGGTAGTCCTCTGGGTCCCCAGTGGCGCAACGGAATGACCTTGCACCCGATGTCACACGCAAACCATGCCGCATCGCGGGGATAGTCAATCGTCACCACGAAATAGCGAAGAACATTCGCGCCCAGCGCGCCATCGATTGGCTGGTCCATGTAATGTGAAACCCGGTGGCGATTGTCGCCCTGCCTAGCTTTGCACGCCCAGATACTTCGACATGATGCCCGGGTCTGCTTGCAACTGCGCCGGTGTGCCCTCGTAAACGACACTTCCGTTGTTCAAGATGTAACAGCGGTCAGCCAACGCCAGGGCAGCACGCACGTTCTGCTCGACAATGATAATGGTGCGTCCGGCCGCGGCAAGCTTGCGGCATACCTCGATGAGATCGCGCACGATGAGCGGCGCCAAGCCTTCGAAAGGTTCGTCGAGCATGATCAGATCGGCGTTGCGCACCATCGCGCGTGCGATGGCAAGCATCTGCTGCTCGCCGCCTGAGAGTTGCTTGCCGCGGTTGCGCTTGCGTTCGGCCAGACGCGGAAAGGTTTGGTAGATCGCATCCAGCGACTGCGGGTCCTTGCATGACATCGCCGCAAGCTGCAGGTTTTCGTGCACGCTTATGGTACCGAACACCCGGCGTTCCTCGGGCACAAGCTGAATGCCGCGCTGCGCGAGCGCGTGCGGAGGCAGGTGCTGGATCTCCTCGCCTTTGTAGCGCACGACCCCGGTCTTCGGTTGCACCACCCCCATGAGTGACTTGAGAGTGGTGCTCTTGCCGGCGCCATTGCGACCGAGGAGGGCCACCACCTCGTGCTCGTCGACGCGCAGGGAGACGTCGAAAAGGATGTGAGAATCCCCGTAGTAACTGTTGATGCTTTCTGCCTCAAGCAGGCTCATGCTCTTCCACCCCGCCGAGATAGGCTGTCTGCACTTCCACGCTGGCGCGGATCTCGTCCGGCGTACCCTCGGCCAGCTTGCGGCCCTCGTGCAGCACCGTGATGCGATCGGCCAGTTGGAACATCGCGTCCATGTCGTGTTCCACGACCACGATGCTGCGACGCTTGTGGATCGACTTGAGCAACTCCACGACCAGCACGCGCTCCTCCGGCCCGAGACCCGCGAGCGGTTCATCGAACAGCAGCACATTGGCGCCGGTCGCGAGCGCCAAACCGATCTCCAATCGGCGCTTCTCGCCATACGCAAGTTCGGCGACCGGCGAATTGATGCAGTGCGACAGGCCGACGAGTTCAACGGCGGCCTCGACTTGTTTGTCGAGCCCCTTCAGATGGTACATGCCGCGCAACATGTCCAGTCTGAACCGACCACGCCGGCGCGCCAGTACCGGGATGGCTACGTTCTGGCGAACGGTGAGGTGTTCAAACAGCTGGTTGATCTGATAGCTTTTGCTCATGCCCATCTGACACACCGCCGTCACGCCAATGCCGGTGATGTCGCGGCCGCGAAAGAGCACGTGGCCACTGGTAGTGGGCAGTTCGCCGGTCAACATCGCAAAGAACGTCGACTTGCCGGCGCCGTTGGGGCCAATCACGCCACGCAGTTCGCCTTCAGCGAGCGAAAAGTTGACATCATCGACGGCCACAAGACCGCCGTATTGCTTGCTGACACCGCGCGCTTCGAGCACCGGCTGGTCACTGGCCATTGCCGCAACGATGTCCAGTCTGGGGGTCTCGCGCACGCCTGCAGACCCAGTCGTGGCCGGGCGGGTGGTCGGCGGAGCCCGTCGATGCGAGAACAGACGGACCAGTGCGCCACCGACGCCGAACCTGAAGACCGTAACGACGATGACGAAGATCACGCCGAGGATCAATTTCCAGTACGCGCCGATGCCGGCCATGCCCTGTACCACATCGAAGATATACAGCCAGATGGCCGCACCAAGCAACGGGCCGAGCAACGTTGCCACGCCGCCCATCACGGTCTGGATGATCAACTGCGCGGAGGTATCGATGGCGAACGCATCCGGAGGCATGAAGCCCTGGAACACGCCCAGCAAACCACCTGCCACACCGGCGTAGATGGCCGCGATGACGAACACCGTCAGCTTGTAGTGGTGGGTTGCATGTCCAAGCGCGATGGCGCGCTTGGGGTTGCCGCGGATGGCGCCGAGCACCGCGCCGAACGGCGAGCGAACGATGCGCCGTGCGATGAGGTAACCCACGAAAAAAAACACCGCGACGAACCAGTACATCGGCAGGCCGGTGGAGATATGGATGGTCGCAAAGCCCAGTGGAATCTCCGGCTGCGGGACGCCGGCAATACCGTTTTCGCCACCCGTGAAGTTGCGCAGGACGGAGTTCTCCAGGAAGAAGAACATCTCGCCGAACGCCAGGGTACTCATGGCAAAGTAAATGCCGCTGCGCCGCAACGTCAGATAGCCGATGATCACCCCGGCCACCGCCGCCACCGCGGCCCCTGCCAGCAACGCCAGAAGAATGTTGGTGGTGCCATTGGTGAGCAGATAGGCGGTCATGAAACCGCCGGTACCGTAAAACGCGGCCTGACCGAATGACAGCAGCCCGGTATACCCGAACAGCAGATCGAAACCGATGCCAAACAAGCCCCAGATGAGGATTCGGGTCATGAGCCCCGGACCGAAGCCGAGATACGGGAGCAGGAACGGCGCGACCACGAGGCCCGCCAGCACCAACACCTCCGGCAGCGCCCGGCGCACCGTCGAGTGAGCATACATGGGATTCATTCGCGGCCTTCCAGACCCATGATGCCCTGCGGGCGAAAGATGAGAATCAACGCCATGACGATAAACAGCATCACTTCGGAGTACGACGGATCGATCATGGATGTGAGGCTGAGAATCTCTCCGGCGATGATGCCGCCAACGATTGCCCCCGGAAACGAGCCGATGCCGCCAATCACGACTGACGATCGGTGCATCGATGGTGCCCGCATAGCCGGCAACCATGGCACCAAGACCAAACACCACAAAAAACGCGCGCCTGACATTGATGCCAAGCATGCTGACCATGAGTGAATCTTCAATGCCGGCGCGAACGATCAAGCCAAGCTTCGTCCGGTACAACAGCAGGTACAGCAGCAGCAGCGTGCCCGCGGAAATGAACAGCGTCTCCATTCGGTACAGTGGGTAGATCAGTGACCCGATGTGGACAATCCCCTGGCCCCACGTGGGCGTCGGCACCGACAGGTTTGCGCCGCCAAAGATGCCGCGAATGATTTCGACAAGGATGATCGCCACGCCGAACGTGACAAGGATCTGATCCTCCGGTGGACGGTCGTAAAACAATCGCACCAGGCCGCGCTCGAGGATCAAACCCACCACGAGCGCAACCAGTGCGCCAGCGGCGATTGCGAGCACAAACGATTGTGTCCCGCCGTAAACCGCATACCCGGCATAGGCGCCGACGACAAACAGGGCCCCGTGTGCAAAGTTGACCACGCCCAACGTGCCGTAAATGATCGTCAACCCGGCGCTGATCAATGCCAGCAACAGGCCGGCCGCCAGACCATTGAACATCTGCGACAGAAACAACGACAAGCTGGGCATACAAACCTCCTCATCAACAATTGCGGGGGCCCTTGCAGGCCTCGTTACACGTACTCACCAAGCTTGCAGCCGAACAGCTCAAGCGGCGGCAATACAGACCCGCCATCGACCACCTTTACGATGTCGAAGAAGTCATCCTTGTTGCGCATGTCGGCTGGCTTCTTGCCACGTACGATCGGGAAATTGACGGCAGCCTGATGATCGCCCCCACGGAACCAGACCGGGCCAGTCGGACCCTCGCGTTTGACGCCGGCTTCGAGCGCCTTGACCACATCGGGTGGGTAGAACGACTTGGCGCGTTCCACACCATCGGCCCACAAGGCCATGCCGAGGTACGCGACGAACGCCGAGTCCTGCGGCCGCTTGCCGCCGAACTTCTTCATGTACGCATCGACGAACTCCTTGGCACCCGGATACTTCGGGTCTTCGGCCATGGTCCACCAGAAGTTCGTGGCCGCGTACACGCCCTGCATGATCTCGGCCCCAAGCGAGTTGGCCAGGAACGACGACATGTACGGAATCACGACTTTCATCTTGTTGAGAATGCCGAACTCTTTGGCCTGCTTGATGGAGTTGACCGAGTCTGCGCCGTAGTCAATGACGACCAGCGTGTCCGCACCACTGTTGGCGATGTTGATGAGGTACGAACTGAAATCGGTAGCGCCCAACGGATGCACCTGCTCACTTACCGACGTCCAGCCGCCGTCTTTCGCGCTGAATTCCTTGAATTGCGTGGTGGTCGTGTGACCGTAGGTGTAGTCGGGAATCAGATACGCGGCCTTGCGGTTGCGGCCAAGCTCCTTCGCCACCACTGGCGCCAGCGCCTTGCACGTCATGTACGCGTAATAGCAGGGACGGAAACCGTAGCGCTGACACTTTTCGCCGGTGGTTTCCGTCGATCCGCTGATAGCGGTCATGTAGACCGTCCGCTCACGATTGCAGTAGTTTTCCAGGGCAATGGCGACAGCACTGCTGGTGCTGCCTGCGATCAACATTGCCTTGTCGTGCGTGATGAAGCGCGTTGCCAGCTGCACTGCCGAGTTGGGCTTGGTCTCGGAGTCGCCCGCCTGAACATTGAGGGTCTTGCCCAGCACACCCTTCTTGGTCAACGGCGATATCCGGCGTATTTGCGCGGCACCGGAGTTCAGCTGCTCGGCAGCAAGCTCGTATCCGTTCTTTTCCTCTTCGCCTTGCGCCGAGTACGGCCCAGTCAGGTCCACCGTAAGGCCGGCAAACACGGTGTTGCCGCTGACGCCAGCCGGATAGTTGCCCAAGGGGCCTTTGGATTGTGCCATCGCGCTGAAGGACATGCCAGACAGGATCGGCACCCCCAACGCAGCCGCACCTGCCGCGCTAGCCAGCCCTTTCAGCACCAGGCGGCGTGACGGCTGGTCGACGGTATCCCCATTGTTCTTGCGCTCATTCATTGCATCGTCTCCTCAGGTGTGTGGCGCGCATCAAGATCGACGAAGCGAAGCGCGCTTGGGCAAGAGTAAATGTCAAATTTTGGTGCGTAACGCCCAGACAATTGTCTGGTCTGACGGCGGCGTTACCGGTTCTCAATCGGGGAACCGGATGTCATCGGCAACCCAAGTCCGCTGCTGGTTGCGCACACACGCAACCGACGACACATGGGTCCTTGCTTCGCGGTGATGGGTGCCCCTCCCGGAACAGTAACCGCCATCAGCATGACGACGCCTCGCGCACACCGCCATTAGACGATGGTCGATTACCGGTCGTGGTCGAGCACGCACGGAACTGCGCTGTCATGCGGCAGTGTCTCCTCGCGCAACAGGATCGACGCCAGCGCCAAACACCACGGGTGTGTCAGCCGATAGTTCCTTTCAAGAACTCGCCGATGAGACCGTTGTGGCGTCGCGCTGCATGCCGCACGCATCGGTGCATCAACCCATGCCAAGTTGCACTTGGCGCCCCGCGATCAGGGCGGTAGCGTGAGGGCATTGCACGCTCTGGAGCCCGACCATGTCGCACCACTCATCCATCGGCATACCGCTGTTGCTGCTTGCCGGTATGGTGACCAGCGGTGCTGCTGCGGCAGCGGCCGCGCCCACCGTGGTTGACCCGCGCATCGAATCGCTGTTGACCGATCTGGCGAAAGCGCAATCCATCGACGCGGTGGCGCTGGCGCCGGACGGCAAACAACTGGCGTGGGTCATCGAACGCGACGGCAAGAGTGCGATCACGGTCGCCGCTGCCGACGGCACGCAACCGCGTGTGGTCAGCGCTGCGGCGAAGCCGGGCACGTGCAGCGAGGCGGGCATTGCATGGGCACCGGACTCCCGCCACCTGGCCTTTGTCGCCGACTGCAAGGTCGACCTGACCAGTACGCAGCCGATGCACAACGACATCTATCTGGCCGACACCGCAGGTAGCGCCGCGCCAAAACGGTTGGCACAACTGGCCGGTTACGTGCGCGCGCTGCAGTGGACGGCGGATGGCAAATCGCTGGGCTTCCTCTACGTGCCCGGCGCCACGCGACGTGCCAGTGCCGTGGCAGCAGCCAAGCCACTGGTCGGCGAAATCGGCGTCAGCGGTGTGGAAGTGCAACGCGTAGCCAGCATCGACGTGGCCAGTGGCACCCTGCGTGAACTGACGCCGGCGAACTTGTACGCGTATGAATTCGACTGGTCGGCCGACGGCTCACGCATTGCCTATACTGCGGCGCAACCGCCGGGCGACAACAATTGGTGGGTAGCCAAGTTGTACGCCCAGGCAGCGCACGGCGATGCCAGCGCGACCTTGCTGGTGGACCCGACAGCCGCCAGCAGCGGATCGCTGCATGGCCTGCAGATCGCGCTGCCACGCTGGTCACCCGACGACACGCGCATCGCCTTCATCGGCGGACTGATGAGCGATCAGGGCGCGACCGGCGGTGACATCTACGCCGTGCCGGCCAGCGGCGGTGCGCTCATCAATCTCACCCCGGACATCCACGTCACACCAACCTGGTTGCGCTGGACTGGACCGGAATCGATGTTGGTCAGCCAGATCAGCAACGGACAAAGCCAGCTGGCGAAGTACCAAGTTGACGCCAAAAGCGCGCATCAGCAGCAACTGTTGTTCAACGTCGCCGCCAGCATTGGCGATGGCAGCGCTGCAATGGCCATGTCATTGGCCAGCGACAACCAACACGTTGCATTTTTGCAAAGCTCGTTCGCGAGGGCGAAGGAAGTACATGCCGGCCGCGTGGGCAGCACGCCGCCGCCAGCGGTAACCAGCATCAACGCCGTGCTCAAACCGGCGTGGGGCAAGGCGGAGTCGGTGGAGTGGAACAACGAGGGTTTCCACGTGCAAGGCTGGTTGCTGTATCCGGCAAACTACGACGCGAGCAAGACGTATCCGATGATCGTGGTCGTGCACGGCGGCCCATCCAGTGCCGTGCTCCCGCGCTGGCCGGGAGTAGGTTACGGCGGCGCGCCATTGTCGGCACTGGGCTACTTCGTGTTCATGCCCAACCCGCGCGGCAGTTTTGGTCAGGGCGAGAAATATGTGCAGGCCAATCGCCGGGACTTTGGTTACGGCGATTTGCGTGACACTCTCGCTGGCGTCGATGCGATCGAGAAGAAGCTGCCGGTGGACGACCAACGTCTGGGCCTCACCGGCTGGAGCTACGGCGGCTTCATGAGCATGTTCGCACCCACGCAGACGCAACGCTTCCACGCGGTGGTGGCTGGCGCCGGCATTTCCAACTGGCAGAGTTACTACGGGCAGAACCTGATCGACCAGTGGATGCCTCCATTCTTCGGCGCCACGGTGTACGACGATCCGGCGGTGTACGCGAAAAGCTCGGCGATCAACTTCATCAAGCAGGTGCACACGCCAATGCTGATCGTCGTCGGTGATCGCGATGCGGAATGCCCCGCGCCGCAGTCATTCGAGATGTGGCGCGCGCTGCGCGCCCAAGGGGTGCCGACATCACTCGTCGTCTATCCGAACGAGGGCCATCACTTTGTCGACCCGGCGCATCAGCGTGACGTGTTGCAGCGCGCGTTGGCCTGGTTCCAGCAATATCTGCCGGCCGGCGGGTAACTAACCTGGCCCATCCATTCAGCGTGCGCCGAAGCACGCGGCGGCTCGATCAGGACTCGGGCGGATCACGCCGGCGCGTGTGGGTCACCGCACCGACGATGCCGATGCCCAGCAGCACCACCACGCCGACGATGATCCACTCGGAAGGCGCATGGAGTAGAAACGCGGCATAGGCGAGCCCGCCAATCACCACGATCATGCCGAACAGATAAAGCGCAAATGAGGACATCGCTACCTCCGTGTCTATCGGTTTCTGGCGCGGTTTGCAGCGCCGGACGCGTCACCATGCCGGATGTGGTCGGTTGACGACGATCCATTGAACCCGGATCGCCATCAGCAACGCGTGAAGCCGCACCACGCGGAACTGCTCAGAACAAGTCGCCCTGGGGCGAAGCCTTGCGCGGCGGCGCAAAGTGCGCGGTGTCCAGTTGCAGCTCGCGGGCGCGGGTCAGTCCATGTTTGCGACAGGCCACGTCGAAGCGCCGATGCAGCAGATCGGCGAACACACCCTGACCGTGCATGCGCGTGGCGAAGTTGCTGTCGTAATCGCGGCCGCCGTTCATCTGCTGCAGCAGGCTCATGATGTGTTCGGCGCGCTGCGGCGCGTGCAACGCCAGCCACTCGCGGAACAGCGCTTTCAATTCATGCGGCAACCGCAACGTGGTGTAGCCGGCACTGCACGCGCCGGCTTCGGCCGCCTGGCCGATCACCGCTTCCATGTCGCGGTCATTCAAGGCGGGAATGATCGGCGCCACCAGCACGCCGACCGGCACCCCAGCTGCACTCAGCGTGCGCAGCGCCTGCATGCGTCGGCGCGGCGCGCTGGCGCGCGGTTCGAGTTTGGCCGCAAGACGGTTGTCCAGCGAATTGATCGAGATGAACACCTGCACCAGATGTGCGCGCGCCATGGGCACCAGAATGTCGAGATCGCGCTCCACCATCGCGTTCTTGGTGACGATAGTGCACGGGTGCTGACACGCGGCCAGTACTTCCAGCGCGGCTCGCGTCAGTCGCCAGCGCTTTTCGACCGGCTGGTACGGGTCGGTATTGCTGCCGATGTTGATCGGACTGACGACATAACCGGGCTTGGCCAGTTCGCTGCGCAGCACGTCAGCCAGATTGACCTTGGCGCGCAGACGGGTCTCAAAATCGAGGCCGGGCGAGAGCCCGAGATAGCTGTGCGAAGGCCGCGCAAAACAATACACGCAGCCATGTTCACACCCGCGATAGGGATTGATCGCCTGGGTAAAATCGATATCCGGCGAGTCGTTGCGACTGATCACACTGCGCGCGCGCTCTGCGGTCACTTTCGTGCGCGGACGCGGACTGTCTTCATCCAGCAGCGCGGTTTGCCAGCCGTCGCCCTCGGCATGATGGCGGATGGACTCGAAGCGCCCCTCGGGATTGGACGCGGCGCCACGCCCCTTGATCGCGCGCGCGGGCGGAGCAGTAGCCGGATCCGGCGGTGGCAGCGAGGGGTCATCCATGCGCCGCAGTGTGCCGTGGACGTGTCTCAGACGCAGCGACATCGCGCGGCATCGAACCCACACGTTGCCGCTTGTTCTATCCGCCAGCTGGGGACCGGCGGACCGGGCGCAAGCCGGCAAGACAAAACCTCTGCGCGCGCATCACGACCCGTCGACATGCATGAGCGGATGGTTGCCCCACGCGAAGCGGGGTCGCGTGCAGTTGTCCATCACCTCGTCAAATCAAGGACTCCATGATGACTGGTACCAGTTTGCTCATTCTTCTCATCATCGGCGCGCTCGCCGGCTGGCTTGCCGGACTGATCGTGCGCGGCTTCGGCTTCGGCCTGCTTGGCAACATTGTCGTCGGTATCATTGGTGCGCTGCTCGCCGGCTGGCTGTTGCCGACACTGGGCATCGGCTTCAGCGTGGGCAGTCCGTTCGTCACCAGCGTGCTGTACGCACTGATTGGCGCGATCGTGCTGCTGGTGATCGTCGGCTTGTTCAGGCGTGCACCGCGCCTCTGAGCGGTTCAGGCGTGCACTGCGCCTCTGACCGGCTCTTGCGCCAGGATGGGGCAAACACTCGTCCTGGCGCAAGAGCGCCACTGCCGCTACTTCATGCGCCAAATACAAGGCACTGTCTGACCGGCGGACTCGTTGGGTCCGGCCGGCGGCTCAGCTCTGGAAGCCCTTCACCAGACGGTCGAACAACAGGCCGTACGCTACCGCCAGCGGGATTGAGACAATGGCTGCAGCCGCCATCAGGGATTGCCAGAAATAAATGTCGCCACGGATAAGCTCAGTCGGCACGCCAGCGCTGACCGTGCGGGCTGCGGTCGAGCTGATGAAAACGGCTGCGTAGATGTAATCGCTGATTGACAGGGCGAAAGCAAACACGATGCACGTGGCAATGCCCGGCCCGGCCAGCGGCAACGCAATGCGCCGGAACGATTGCCAGCGACTGCAACCATCGATCAGCGCCGACTCCTCCAGCTCACGTGGCATCGACTTGAAGAACCCGAGCAACAACCACGTGCAAAACGGCACCGTGATAGTGGGGTACACCAGGATCAGCGCCCACACCGTGTTGGTGGCGTGCAGGAAGCTGACAATCTGATACAGCGGAATAAACAGCAAGGTTGGCGGAATGAGATAGACGAGAAATACCGCAATACCCGAGCGTTCACCCCAGCGCCCCACCAGCCGCGCCAAGCTGTATGCCGCCGGCACCGCCAGCAGCAGGGTGATGATGACGACCGCCACGCCAATGAAGGCCGAGTTCCACAGAAACCGCGGGAAATTGGTGTCAGTGAACAGGAAGGTGATGTGTTTGAGGGTCGGCGGCAGGTTGTAGATGAAGGGATTGTTGGTGACATCGTACAGATCGCCATCTTCCTTGAAAGCGGTAATCACCATCCACACCACCGGGAATACCGCGAACACGGTAAACAGCAGCAGCCCGAACCAAAACCCCAATTTGCGTAGTATTTTTTTCACGTCGGGGCCCATCAATTCGAGTCAGAACGGTAGGCCATGCGCAGCGCCAGGATCGCGCCGGCCAGCAACACCGGGAACATGAACAACGCCACGGCTGCGCCTTCGGCCAGCGCGCCGCCCTCGATGCCTTTCAGGTAAGCCCAATACGGCAACAGCTGTGTCGCGTAACCGGGGCCGCCACGCGTGGTCAGCGCGACCACGGCCATGTCACCAAACACCAGCAGCGCTGTGAACATGCCGGCCACCACCAGCAACGGCAGCAGAGCGGGGATGGTGATGCGGAACAAGGTGCGGAAAAACCCGGCACCATCCACTTGCGCCTGCTCGAAGATCTCGTGCGGGATCGCCGTGCGTCCCGCCAGCACGATGATCGTGGCCAGCGGCAGCAACCGCCACACGTTGATCATCGTCACCGCACCCAACCCTAGCCATTCCTTGCCGTAGTAATAAAGATGGTTGGCCGGACCCCACACCGTTCCGGGGCCCAACAAATGCATCTGCCGCAACAACCAATCGACCGGGCTGAACTCCGAATCGAGCAGCCACAGCCAGTCGACGGACGCCAGCGACACTGGCATGGCCCACGGCAGGATCAGCAAGATTTGCAGCAACCACTTGCCGCGAAAATCGTGCACCAGCAACTCCGATTCTGCCGTGGCCAGCACGAGCGTCAGGATCAGGGTGGCGAACGTGACGATGATGCTGTTGCGCAGCGCCAGCGGAAATGCCTGCTCATGCACGGCAGTGACGAAATTGGACAGGCCGACAAAGCCGTGAATGCTCGGGTCACCAATCGTCGCGCTGCTCATGCTGAGCGCGATGGCGAGGAAGAACGGAACGCCGACCAGCGCCGCGATGTAGACGAACGCCGGCGCAATCATGAGCGTACCGAGCAGACCCTCACGATCTCCCACGCCGGCCCGCGCCACCTTCTCAGCGCGGGCCATCATCGACTCGCAAACCCGTCGCCGGATCGAAGTAACGCAGGCGCGCGGGTTCCACGCGAAACTCGCGCAACTCGCCTTCCCGCAGTGTGCCGGCCACGCGCGGGGGCACCTTGGAAAGGATTTTTTCCTCTTGCGGAGTGCCTTCGAGCACGCCATAAATCAACCAGTCCGCACCAAGGAACTCCAGACGCTTGACGCGCACCTGCAACGCAAACGCACCATCGGCCGCAGCTCCCGGCGCCGCCGGCAACAAGTGCTCGGGGCGAAACCCCACGATACGGCCGCCGCGCTCGAGCAAATTCATCGGCGGCGAACCCAGAAAGCCCGCCACGAAAGTGTCGGCGGGACTGTCATACAACTCCTGCGGCGTACCCAGCTGACGCACACGCCCGCGTTGCATGATGGCAATGCGATCACCCATGCCCAGCGCTTCGATCTGGTCATGCGTGACATATACGGTGGTGACGCCAGTGCGATCATGCAGCAGGCGCAACTCGCTGCGCGCCAGGGTGCGCACCTGCGCATCCAGTGAACTGAGTGGCTCGTCGAAGATGAACAAGGCCGGATCCCGCACGAGGGCGCGGGCCAGCGCCACTTTCTGCTTCTCACCACCGGACAGTCGCGCCGGCTTGCGTTGCAGCAAGGGCTCGATGCTCAACATGCCCGCAGCCCATTTGATCTTGGTATCACGTTCCGCCTTCGGCACACCGCGTGCCTTGAGCGGAAACGCAATGTTTTCCATCACGGTCATGTGCGGGTACAGCGCGTAACTCTGGAAGACCATGGATACGTTGCGCTCACGCGGCGGGAGGTGCGTGACCGGCTTGCCGCCGATCAACACCTCTCCCTCACTCGGTGCCTCCAGGCCGGCGATCATGCGCATGGTGGTGCTTTTTCCGCACCCGGATGGCCCAAGGATCGCCAGAAATTCGCCTTCCTTGATGGCGACATCGATGCCGTCCACAGCGTAAATACTGCCGTACTTTTTTTTCAGACCGCGTAGCTCAAGCGTTGCCATGAATCATTCCCGTGTTACGCGATGTGTCACTTCGCCGAACAACCGACATAACCCTTCGTCTTCCACTTGGCGACGATGTTGCCAATCTGCGCCGCCGTGGCCTTTACCGCCTCTGCCGGGGTCTTCTGACCGCGCGCCGCCTGCGACATCATGGTGGACAGCAGATGCGTGTTGTAGACCTCACTGACCGCTGGATTCGCATAGCCCGGATAGCCCGGCCAGGCCGTCCACTCGACCGCATTGCGCAGTACGTCCAGCTTGTTGGGCGGCATTGAACCAAACGGATCGCGGTCCAGCCAGCCGCCCTTGGCCCACAATTGCGGCACCGCTTTGCTGTAAGCGGGGAAGTCATACAACTCGCTCTCGTAGGTACCCCAGCTGGCATTCGCCGTGAGGTCGAGCAGGAACTTCTTCGCCGCCAGCGTCTGCTGCTTGTCGGTCACGTATTTGGGCAGGGTATAGATCAGCCATACGTGCGAGGTCTGGTGCACCTGACCGGTCGGGCCCTTGAGGCCGGGGCTGAATCCGGTGTCTTCGGTCACCTTCGGATTGGTGCGCTGCGCAGTGCGGTAGAAGGAGATGGAGTTCTGGATGTAAGACGCTTGCCCGGAGATGAAGGCCTGGTTGTTGGAGGCCGCATTCCACGCAAAAACCTCGGGTGTCAGCGCACCCTTGAACAATTTGGTCTGGTATTCGACGGCCTTGAGCACCTGCGGCGAGTCGAGCGCCACGTTGCCGCACTTGTCGAACAGCGAGCCACCGAACGACCAGATCAGCGAGCGTGCATAGAACTCGGAGTCAAGTTCTGGCGACATCCCGACACCCACCGGAATGCCGGTCTTCTGGAATATCTTCGTGCCCCCGGTATACAGATCGTCGTAGCTCTTCGGGCCATCCGGATAGCCGGCGTTCTTCCACAGCGATACGCGGTAATCACCCGGATCCGGTACCCAGCCGTGGCAGTAGCCGTACCACATGTTCTTGATCGGCAAGAAAGCCTGGCTGGCGCAGACCGTCTCCTGCTTGCCGAACGCCTGCTCGGCCGCGTGATTCACGTCGCTCAGGTCCTGCAAGCCTTCGATAAACGACGCTGGCGTGGAAACGGTTTCGAACAATGTCGAGCCTTTGCCGGCGGCGATGGACGCTGCCAGGGTCGAACCCAGATCTGCCAGGTTGATGTGTTGCACGGTCACCTTGACGTTGTTCTGCTTGCCCCAGTCCTGCGCGTACTGATCGAACCACTTGTCATAGCGCGGCACGAAATGGCTCCACTGGGTGATGGTAAGCGTGGTGCCTGCCGGGAACGTTGCCGGGAACGTCAAGTCACCGAACTTCGCGGGAAAATGCACTGGCGTGGGCTGCAGACCGGCCATGGCCGGTGGCGCATCCGCCGCCACCGCGACCGCCGACAATGCCAACGCAAGCGCACTCACAACACACTTGGACAGATATTTGTTCATGACGGAACTCCTTAACAAAACGCGGAATGACACAACATCACGGGCGATCTCCGGTCGCGTCGCTGCGACCGGCGGCCGGCAAACCCGGAAGCTCAAAGGCCATCCATCAACTACCCGTCCTCACGATGACAAGCAATGCGGGCCTTCGATGCGAACAACGGTGGCGGGCAGGAACGCGATGCGCAGATAACCCGACTGCAACTACCTACCTGCGCATGACGTCCAGCCTGCCTATTCCCATCGACATCAGAAGTGGTACAGCGCGTTCAGACTCACCTGATTGCCGCTGGTGGTCTTGCTATCCACGCCGTTGCTGGTGGAATCGAGCTTGTCGTGCATCACCTCCATGCTGAGATCGTAGGACCCGGCCGTGTACTGCAAGCTCAGCGCCGACTGGTTGTTCCGCAGCAAGCCACTCGATCCATGCCCCATCCAGGTGATCACATCCTGTTTGTCCGGTCGGGCCGCAGCGTAGAACGCGTAGGCCGTCCAGTTTGGCGCGAAGTTGTAGCCGACCTGCACCCATCACCGAGGCCCTTGCCGCTGTAGGCCACCCCCTTGAACGTCCACGGTCCTGGTTTCCACTGCCCACCGACTTCGACACCAATGCTGTCCACCTTGCTCGTGATCGGCGTGGGTGCATTACCGTCGACGCCACGCAAGTCGACCTCGCTGTAATGCGCGGCGACGTACGCCAACCAGGTTTTGTCTTGCACGTGCAGTCGCGCCTGGAGTTGCGGGCGGAAGCCAGCATTGCCAGCGGTCAGGTAGTTGACGTTGTTGCCCGGACCGCTCCAATGGCCCTCGAACGCGCCAACGTCAAGCCGCCACTTGGGCCCAGTAGCATCCCGGTTGAGATCCTGCATCACGACGATGCCAGGAAAGCGCCACCCAATCATGCCGTTGGCATAGCCCAGCGGAAACGCAATATGCGACAAGGACGACGACGAGTTGTCGATCGGGAACATCAGGTCCCATTGCTGACCGATACGCACTTTGGTCCCGGTGTTGGCGTTGGTCAGATCCATGTAGGCCTGACGCAACCGCGGCGTGGCCTGCTGCTGACTATATGCGCCGACACCGTTGAACCCGCCGAAGAAGTCCATCTCGATGCGCCCGCCGCCAGTCCAGTCGCCGGCAAACTTGGCACCGCTGAAATCCAGCCAAAAGCGCGTGTTGCGCACGTCCACGCCGCTCAGCCTGCCCTTGCTCCCCGGTACCGGCCATTCCGCGTTCTGCCCATTGCCAAAGGCAAAGGTTTTGTCCTGACTGAAGGCAGTGGCGCTGATGAAACCGTGCAGTGCCACCGAAACACCTGGGGCACTAGTGAATACGGGCGTCGCCGCCGGCGCCGCGGCTACGGTTTGTGGTGTCGCGCCTGGTGCCGGCAGGGCAGGCGCTTTGGTGGCCTGCTGCTGGACCATCTGCTTCAGTTCATTCAATTGGTTTTCCAACTGCGCTACACGCTGCTCAAGCTGCTGCTCACGTGTCACGCTGCTGCTCTGTGCCTGTGCGGCAAGCGGCAGCGCGAGCGCGCATGCCAGACCCAACGCGAGTGCCTTGTGGCCGTGAAAAAGTTGACCGCTCATGCGCGAACCCCCAAAGATGACGACATTCCGAGCATGGCCATGCTGCGCTGCGGACGGCTATTCGACATTAGTCGAGGTTCGACCAAAGTCGACAGCGCGCCACTGCGCCGGTTGGGACGATCCGGCTACACTCAAACCTATCCGCAGGCCCGCCATCGCGGCGTCGTGCGTGATGCTTACGCCACAGTTTTGTGTCGAGCCCGCAGGAGGCAATCATGTCCAAGGTTTACCCGGTCGATCCCCACTTCGCCGCCGCAGCACGCGTGCGCAAGGATGACTATTCACGTCTGTATGCCGAGTCGATCAGCGATCCGGAGAAATTCTGGGGTCGTATCGGCCAGCGTCTGGATTGGATCAAGCAGCCAACGCAGATCAAGGACACCTCTTTTGATCCAGCGGACCTGCACATTCGCTGGTATGCAGACGGCATGCTCAACGCGTCGGCCAATTGTCTCGATCGCCACCTGGAGAAGCGTGGCGATAAAGTGGCGATCATCTATGAAGGCGACGATCCGAACACGTCACGCAACATCACCTACCGCCAGCTGCACACCGAAGTGTGCAAATTTGCCAACACGCTGAAGCACTTGGGCATCGTCAAGGGTGACCGCGTGGTGATCTACATGCCGATGATCCCCGAGGCCGCGGTCGCCATGCTGGCGTGCGCGCGTCTGGGTGCGATCCACTCGGTGGTGTTCGGCGGCTTCTCTCCGGACTCGGTGGCAGGCCGCATCGCCGACTCGCAGGCCAAGCTGGTGATTACAGCCGACGAAGGCTTGCGCGCCGGCAAACACATCCCGCTCAAGATCAACGTGGACGAGGCGCTGCAGCGCCCGGGCACCAACAGCGTGGAGACGGTCATCGTGGTGCGCCACACCGCTGGCGCAATCACCATGCAGTCCCCGCGCGATCGCTGGTACCACGTATTGATGGAAGGTCAGTCGGCGGATTGCCCCCCCACGCCGGTCGAAGCCGAACATCCGCTGTTCGTGCTGTACACCTCCGGCTCCACCGGCAAGCCCAAGGGCGCCGTGCACAGCACCGGCGGTTACATGGTGTACGTCAGCTACACGCACGAAGTGGTGTTTGATCTGCACGAGGACGATGTTTTCTGGTGCACTGCCGACGTGGGCTGGGTTACCGGGCACAGCTACGTGGTGTACGGGCCCCTGGCGAACGGCGCCACCACCGTCATGTTTGAAGGCGTGCCGAACTATCCGGACTACCGCCGCTTCTGGCAGGTGGTGGACAAGTACAAGGTCACCATCTTCTACACCGCGCCCACCGCCATCCGTGCCTTGATGCGTGAGGGCGAGGCTCCGGTGAAAGCCACGTCGCGCGCTTCGCTGCGCGTGCTCGGCTCGGTGGGCGAACCGATCAACCCGGAAGCATGGGAGTGGTATAACCGCGTGGTCGGCGAAAACCGCTGCCCCATCGTGGACACCTGGTGGCAGACGGAAACCGGCGGCATCATGATCTCCGCGTTGCCCGGTGCGATCGCCACCAAACCCGGTTCGGCAACGCTGCCGTTCTTCGGTGTCGCCCCGGTCATCGTCGACAACGATGGCGTGATCCAGGACGGCGTCACCGAAGGCAAGCTGTTGATCAGCGACTCCTGGCCAGGCCAGGTACGCACGATTTACGGTGACAACCAGCGCTTCATCGAAACCTATTTCACGGCTTATCCTGGCTATTACTACAGTAGTGACGGTGCGCGGCGCGACGAGGATGGGTATTACTGGATCACTGGCCGCGTTGACGACGTGATCAATGTCTCCGGTCATCGCATCGGGACCGCCGAGGTGGAAAGTGCGCTGGTTGCGCACCCGAAAGTCGCCGAGGCCGCCGTGGTCGGCTGTCCTCACGACATCAAGGGGCAGGGTATCTACGCGTATGTCGCATTGGTCGCCGGCGAAACCGGGACTGACGCCTTGCGCAAGGAACTGATCACCTGGGTGCGCAAGGAAATCGGCGCGTTTGCGGCGCCGGATTACATCCAGTGGGCCGCGGATTTGCCGAAGACCCGCTCCGGCAAAATCATGCGTCGCATCCTGCGGAAAATTGGTGAGAACAAGCCAAACGAACTCGGCGACATCACCACACTGGCTGACCCCAAGGTGGTGAAGAAGCTGGTGGATGAACGGCTGATCAAATGACCCATGCGAGTGGCTGCAGCCGCGATTGCTCTTTGGACACCCAAAAGGCATCGCGGCTGCAGCCGCTCCCGCAGGCTGCCCCTGCCCGCTTATTGCCTCGTGGTTGAATGCATCGCATGTCTGACATCCTCGTCGCCGACGACCACCCGCTGTTCCGCGATGCACTGGAACGTGCCGTACTGGTCGCCTTGCCGCACGCGCGTGTCCACAGCGCCGACAGCGTGCACGATTTGCTCAGCCTGATCGAGGCCTTGCCTGATGCCGAGCTGTTGTTGCTGGATCTGCACATGCCCGGCGCACGCGGTTACTCCGCACTGGCGCACATTCGCGGACAGTATCCCGGGTTGCCTATCATCGTCGTCTCCGGGCACGAAGAAGCGCTGGTTGCACAGCGCGCCCTGGCGCACGGCGCGGCCGCGTACATACCCAAATCGACACCTGCCGCAGAGATCGTCGGCGCCATCCACAGCGTGCTGGCCGGCGATGTCTGGTTGCCGCACTCACTGCTGGGCCAGGACGTCGAGCTGAAGGCCGAAGAGGCTGATGCTGCCGCTCGCATCGCTACCCTCACCCCGCAACAGTTTCGGGTGATGACCATGCTCGCTGACGGTCAGCTCAACAAGCAGATCGCGTGGGAACTCGGCGTTTCGGAAGCCACGGTCAAGGCCCACATGACCACGATCATGCGCAAGCTCGGCGTCAACAACCGCACCCAGGTCGCACTGGTCGCCAGCCAGCTCGCCGTCGACGAGGGAGTCATGCCGGCACTGCCGGATGCAGCCGACTGAAGCGGCCGCATCGTGCTGCCGCGATGCGCCACGTGCATATCGTCAGCAACGCCTACCGGCGCACCAACGCAGTGAGCAGCGCGCGCAAGGCCGCCGGACGCAGCGGTTTGTGCAACAGCGGATAGCCCAGTACGCGTGCCCGTTGTTTCAACGCGCTACTGCCATCGGCCGTAATCACCACCACCGGCGGTAACGTTTCCACCAAAGTGCGCAGATATTCCACCACCTGCAACCCGTCCAGCGCATCAGTCAGGTGATAGTCGGCGAGGATCACGTCCACGCCGCCACGCTGTATCTCGATCTTGGCCTGCGCCATATCCAGTGCCACACGACAATCCACACCCCAGCGGCCAAGCAGCGCCCGCATGCCGTCAAGAATGGCGACGTCGTTGTCCAGACACAGCACGGTCAGCGGCAGCTGCTCACCAGCGCCACTGCGCTGCACTTTGCGCCGGCGCACGGGAATTGCCGCGCTGCGTGGCACGCGGATGACGAAACAGCTGCCACGACCCACGACCGAGTGCAGATCCAGTCGATGTCCAAGGATGCCGGCCAGGCGATCGCAGATCGACAGCCCCAGGCCCAGACCCTTCTCGCCCCACGGTGAGGGCTGATCCAGTCGCTGGAACTCGTCGAAGATGCGCGAGAGCTGTTCGCCAGGAATGCCCGGGCCGGTGTCCCAGACCTCAATGCGTACCCCGTCGCCATCGCGCCGCGCACCGACCAGCACGCCACCCGCGCTGGTATAGCGCAGCGCATTGGAGATCAGGTTCTGCACGATCCGGCGCAGCAGTTGCGGATCACTGCGCACGGCCAGCCCGGTGGCCACGATGCGCAAGCGCAGGCCGCGCTGGGTGGCAATAACGGCAAATTGCGCGCGCAGCGATTCGAACATGTCGGCCATGGCAAAGCCGACCACTTCCGGGTGATAACTGCCTACATCCAGACGCGAGGTGTCGAGCAATGCATCCAGCAGACCCTCCGCGGCATGGAACGACGCGTCGATGCGCTCGGCCAGCTTGCTGGCCTCGGCGTCGAGGCCCGGCTGCTGACGCAGTGCCGAGGTAAACAAGCGCGCGGCATTCAGCGGCTGCAGCAAATCGTGACTGGCGGCGGCGAGAAAACGCGTCTTGGAAATGTTGGCCACTTCCGCCGCCTGGCGCGCCTGCGCCGTGGCCGCCAGCGCCTCGGTCAACTCGGCCGTGCGCTGCGCGACGCGTTGCTCCAGCGTCTCATTGGCGTCGATCAACGCCTGCTCGGCCTGCTTGTACGCGGTCACGTCGCTGTAAGTGGTGACGTAGCCACCGCCGAGCAGCGCGCGCCCACGCATTTCGATGACCGTCCCGTCCGGGCGCACGCGACGAAACACATGCGCCGAGCCAGCACGCATATAGTCAATGCGCTTGGCCACGTGTTCGTCCCCCTCGCCTGGACCGCACTCCCCCAAGTCGGCATTCCAGCGGATCAGGCTTGCCACCGGGACGCCGACCTGGACCATGCCCTCGGGATAATCGAACAGCTCCAGATAGCGCCGATTCCACGCCACCAGGCGCATTTGCGCGTCAACCACGCTGATGCCCTGCGAGACATTTTCCAGCGTGGTGGACAACAGCTCGCGGTTGAAACGCAACTCCTGCGACGCTTCATCCATCAAGGCCATGGCCTCGGCCAGATCCAGCCCGCTGCCCGACAGCGTGCCGATCAACATGCGCCGCGCATTCGCGGCGCCGACTGCCGACGCGAGCAAGCGCTCGGTGTACTGGATCAACGCACGATCCGCCGCCTCGCTCGCCAGCAATGGGCGGCCGCGGCGCTGGCCATAGTCGTCGAAGGCCCGCGTGGCCGCACGTTCGCCGACGATACGCTCCGCAATCGTGCGCAAATCGGCAGCCGCGACGCGGCCACGCCAATCGCCAACGCCAGGAAGATTGGCCGGACTGGCGTCAATGAACGCCGCGGCGCGCAAGCGCTCGGCCAGGCTCGGGTGAAAGCGCAGCGAAATGAACACCAGACAGCCGACATTGACCAACAACGACCAGAACGTGCCGTGCACTACCGGATCCCAGCCGAACAAGCCAAACAGGCCGTGGGGACGCAGCCAGCCCCAGCCGAGCGGGCCGTCTTGAATCCACGGTTGCGCGCGCGCGAAGGTTGGCAACAGCAAGGTATAAAACCACAGTGCAAACCCACCCAGCAGGCCGACCGCGACGCCGCGTCGGCTGGCACCACGCCAGTACAACGCGGCAATCAACGCCGGCACAAATTGGGCAACCGCAACAAATGCCAGCAATCCGGTAGTGGCCAGAAATTCCTGAGCAGCGGCTATTCGATAATACGCATACGCCATCACCGCCAGCGCAATGATCGCCACCCGACGCACACGCAGCACCAGCCGCGACAGGTCACTGCGCTGCTCCAACCGCAGCCAGCGGATACGCAGCAGGGCCGGCATCACCAGGTCATTGCTGATCATCGTGGACAGCGCGATCGAGCTGACGATCACCATGCCGGTGGCTGCGGCAAAACCACCGACAAAAGCCACCAGGGCCATGCCGCGATCACCGTGCACCATCGGCAGCGTGAGCACCCAGGCATCGGCAATACCCTGACGTACCTGCGGCAACGCGGCGCCGGCGGCCACGATCGGCAGCACCGCGAGGCTGATCAACACCATGTACATCGGCAACAGCCAGCGCGCACGCTTCAGATCGTCGATGTCCTCGCACTCGACCACGCCAATCTGGAACTGGCGCGGCAGGCAGAACATCGCACACAGCGCGAGCATGGTCTGCACCACGAAGCCTGGCGGCAGTCCATCGTGCAGCTGCGCCACCGGCATTTGCACGCTCGCCAGCAGGCCCGGACCGCGCCACACCGCATAGATGGCCAGCGCGAGAAACGCCAACAGCTTGATCGATGACTCCAGCGCGATGGCCAGCACCATGCCGTGGTGATGTTCCGTGGCATCGATCGTGCGCGCCCCGAACAAGATGGCGAACACTGCCAGCAACATCGCGCACCATAACGCGCTGTCGATGCCTCCCACCATGACCGCACCGTGCGGTCCGCCACCGAGTACCCCGAAAGACATGGCAACCGCTTGCAACTGCAGCGCGATGTAGGGCACCACGGCGGTCACCGCGATGACCGCGACCAGCGCGGCCAGTCCGTGGGATTTGCCGAAGCGCGCGCCGATGAAGTCGGCTATCGAAGTGATATTGCGTTGTCCGGCAATGCGCACCATGCGCCGCAGCAAACCAAAACCAAACACAAACAGCAGTATCGGCCCCAGATAAATCGGCAGATACGCGAGCCCGCCGCGCGCCGCCGTGCCGACCGCCCCGTAAAACGTCCACGACGAGCAGTACACGGCCAGCGCCAGGCTATACACCACTGGCCGCAACTTGGGGTGGCGCGGATACAGCGCGCGACGATCCCCGATGTACGCCACGGCAAACAGCAGCCCGACGTACAGCAGCGCCACCAGCAGCAGCATCCAACCGTCAATCAAGCCTGCGTCTCCCCGTCAGTGCATTGTCGTGCCCACCGCCACACGATGGCGCGCGTGCACGCTGAAACCTGCGTGCGCAGCCATGGCGGCGGTGATATGTCGAGCGTAGCGGAAGTGACGCCGCCGCAGGCCAGTCGACACCATTACCCGACACCTGGCAACTATCCACCCTCGGCAGCGAGGCGGCGCCACCAGCAGCAGACCGTGCACGTCGCGCGCCGACATGGTGCAGCGCTCGATGCCGCGCCTGGCCAGCGCATCGCCACGACCACAAACCACCCTCCGGCGTCCCGCGCGGCATCACTCCAGCTCGAGCTGACGATGCCAAGGCGACTTGTGTCGGCGCCGAGCGCGCAGCACCATGCGTGCATGATCGCCGCCGCCGCGTCACCCGCCTGCAATGCCACCGAATCTCTCCGCGACGACGAGATCCACGTATGGCATTTTGCCTATCAGCGTGCTGACGGCCGCGCGCCCCTATTGGTGCTGCTCGCGCGCTATGTCGGCGGCGAAGCCAACGCTATTCACCTCGCCAACGGCGAGCACGGACGACCGCGGTTCGCTCCGGCGCCGGACCCTGCGCTGGATTTCAACTGGTCGCACAGCGGCGACCACGCCGCCGTGGCGCAGCACGGCGTTTCTCGAATTGTGGACGGCCAAAGAGGCCGTGCTCAAGGCGACCGGGCGCGGCATTGCGTTTGGCCTGCACCGGTTGCAGGTAACACGCGAACCGCCGCGCCTGACATGGCTCGACGGTGACGATGCCAACGCGTGGCAGCTGCAACGGTTGCAAATGGGCGACGCCTACGTCGCGGCACTGGCATGGCGTGGTGGCGCGCGACGCGTCAACGTGCGCGAGCTTGCCGCATCGGCCTGATCGGGGGAGAGTAACCCGGCGCACGCAACTGCAACATCCACACCCCAAAGCGGGAGTCGCCATGACCGTTCTCAGCATCAACCTCAACAAGATTGCCGTGTTGCGCAACTCGCGCGGCGGCAGTGAGCCGGATATTTGCACCGCCGCGGAAACCTGCATCGACTGTGGCTGCGGCGGTATCACCGTGCACCCGCGACCGGACCAACGCCATGTGCGCCCGGATGACGTGCGCGCGCTGGCAGCGATGCTGCGTGGTCGGGTGGAATACAACATCGAAGGCAATCCGTTTGCACCCGCGCGCGGCGCCTACCCGGGCTTGCTTGCGCTGGCGCGCGAAGTACGGCCGAGCCAGGTGACACTGGTGCCGGACAGCGACGGACAGATCACCTCCGATCACGGCTTCGATCCACAGCGCGACGTGGAATCACTGCGCGCGATCGTCGCCGAACTGCGTGACATCGGCTGCCGCGTCAGCCTGTTCGTCAACGCCGGCGCCCAGGACTTTTCCAGTATGGCCGACATCGGCGCGCAACGGGTGGAGATCTATACCGGGCCGTATGCCGCGGCGTTCGCCGCCGGTGACCCGACAGCCGCGTTGGCCGCCTGCGTGGCAACCGCACGCTGCGCGGAACGCGCCGGGCTGGCAGTCAACGCCGGACACGATTTGAGCCAGGCGAACCTGGGGACGTTCGCCACCGCCATCCCGGATCTGGCCGAAGTGTCGATCGGTCACGCGCTGATTGGCGAAGCGCTGTATGCGGGGCTGGCCACCACCGTGCGCAACTATCTGCAGATCTTGCGCTGACAGGTCGCTGGCAACGCTGCCGGCGCCCGGCGCCGTTTCACGCAGGTTGTGCTCGAGCCGATTGGCCCGCGTCGCTGCGCAGGAAGTCGCGGCGCGTCAGCGCATGCCGACGGCGCTGGAATAGCGCACCGGCACCTCGCCATGCAACCCGTCCGGGCTATCCCCGGGCACGGCGAAGCGCCAGCGCCACACGCTGCGCAACGCGTAAGTGTCGAGCAGTTCATCACCGCTGGACTGCGCCACGCTGGCGGCGCGCACCTGCCCAGCGCCATCCACGCTGACGTGCAACAGCACTCGGCCATCCAGATGGCCGCGCAATTGTCTCCACGTCAGCGAGTCATCGCCGGGCGTGGCAAGCGGCACCAGTTCTGGCGCCATCGGGGTCGCCGGGACTGGATCCGCGCTCGCGCCGACGACGGTGTTCGCATGCCACGTTCGTGGACGTTGCGCCCGCGCAGTGCGCTGCGCGGCGTGGGTCGCGCGTGACACGCGTCGCCGCCCCGCGTGCGCGTGCGCGCTCGTCAGCGCCGTATCTCCATGGGCAAACTGCGCTGCCGGCGCGTACTTGCCGGCCGTCAACGTCGTGAGCCACCCCGTGCCGATCACGCCGAGCACCAGCAGCAATGCACTCAAAGTGATGGTGGTACGCAGACGCAACATGGCAGATGCGCTCCGGGCAAGGATCGGGCGACCGCGCGAGACATCCAGCGGATTGACGGACACGGCGACCACAGCTGCGCGCACCCGGGCGACCGCGCTACTTTCACGGGCGCTCGAGAATCGCCGTGACGCCCATCCCGCCGGCGGTGCAGATGGAGATCAAGCCACGGCCAGAACCGCGCTGCTCGAGCAACTTCGCCATGGTGGCGACCAGGCGGGCACCGGTCGCCGCAAATGGGTGCCCGACCGCGAGGCTGGAGCCGTGCACGTTGAGTTTGGCCGGGTCGATGCTGCCCAGTGGCGCGTCAAGGCCGAGGCGGCGCTGGCAGTACTCCGCGCTTTCCCACGCGCGCAACGTGCACAACACTTGCGCGGCAAACGCCTCGTGGATTTCGTAGTAGTCGAAATCCTGCAGGCGCAGGCCGTTGCGTGCGAGCAGACGCGGCACGGCGATGGTCGGCGCCATGAGCAGGCCTTCGCCATGCACGAAATCCACCGCCGCCACTTCGGCATCGCGCACGAACGCCTGCACAGTCAAACCACGCTGTGCGGCCCACGCTTCGCTGCCGAGCAACACGGCGGCGGCGCCATCGGACAAACCTGTGGAGTTGCCAGCCGTCAGCGTGCCGTGGCCAGAGGTCTTGTCGAACGCCGGTTTGAGCGTGGCCAGCTTCGCCAAAGTGGAATCCGGGCGCAGAAACCCGTCGCGCTTCAGCCCGCGAAATGGCACCAGCAAATCGTCGAAAAACCCGGCCTCATACGCTGCGGCCAGCTTGCGGTGACTGTCCAGCGCCAGTTGATCCTGCGCCTCACGCGTGATGTGCCACTCGCGTGCCATCTGCTCGCAGTGCTCGCCCATCGACTTGCCGGTGCGCGGCTCGGCCACGCCGGGAAACGATGGCTTCAGCTCGCGTAGCGAAAAGCGCCGCAACGCCACCTGCAGCTTTTCCAGCGACGTCTTGGCCCGATTCATCGCCAGCAAGCGCTTGCGCAGACGCGTGCCGTACACGATCGGGACGTCGCTGGTGGTATCCGAACCGGCCGCAATGCCGGCCTCGATTTGCCCGCAAGCGATCTTGTTGGCCACGATGATGGTGTTGTCCAGCGATGTGCCGCAGGCGCGCGCCGTGGTGATGCCCGGCGTGGTCGGCGCCAGCCCGGAACTGAGCAGGGCCTCGCGCGCCAGATTCCAATCCAGCGAATGCTTGATCACCGCACCCAGCGCCACCTCGCCCAGCTCCACGCCATGCAGGCCAAAGCGTTCGACCAACGCGCCCAGCACTTTGACCGACATGCCGAAATTGCCGACATCGGCGTAGGCAGTGTTGTTGCGGCAAAACGGAATCCGCACGCCGCCGATCACTGCTACCCGCCTTTGCGTCTTCTCCATGCCCACGACAGCCTGCCAATCAAGTCGCTCAAGGCTAACCCGCCACGACGCGCGGCGAAAGGTCAAAACGCTGAACAGCGGGTCCGCTGGTAGCATTGATCGTCTTTGCTGCGTGGATTGTTGCCCGTGGAAGCACAAACATCCGTTGCCTTGCCGCTGGCGTTGGCCCTGGAATTGGTCGAGGGCGAAACTCCTGCGCGCCGCACGCTGACGCGTGACGAAGCAGCCGAGCTGGCCGCCTTGATCGCCGCTGATCTGCACGCGTTGGTACCCAAGGTCGGTGCCGCGCGCCTGGCGCTGGCGGGCGCCCTGCTGGATTCGGTGGAATTGTTGCGTCCGGGCTTCCCGGTGTGGGCTGCGCTGGACGAATTGGCGCGCCGCGTGCCGCGTGGCCACCTCGACAACGTCGTGGCTTTCGGTAGCCACGAAGGCCAGATGCCCGCGCCAGTGCTGGAACCATCCGTCGAGTTCAGCGCCGGCCCGATGCGTCTGTTGCCCATGAGTCTGCTCACCCCGCCCGATATCGCCGAGGAATTGTCCGAATATCTGGAGGACCAACTGATTGGTCGCGGTGAAGCCGGCAAGCTGACGGCCGACTGGCTGATGCGCACGCTCGGCATGCGCCTGGCGCATGTGCGCTACCTGAGCCGCAACGATTTGCTGGCGGTGGTATGCGTGCAATACGGCCACGTCGCGCTGGGGCCGTTGTGGGAATTGCTGGAAGTCGCGTTGCTCACGCCGGAGCAGGACGCCACCAGCATGACCATCCGTGGCCTGTCGCTGGAATTCACCCACGGCATGGTGCTGGCACAATCCCCGGCGCAGTGGCTGGCCGCGCAGGACAGCGACGACGCGCAACGGGCGCACGATTTTGCCGGCATCCTGTTCGAGCTGCGCCAGTACGCGGTGCTGCTCGATGCCCATCGCGTGCCGCTGCACCTACGCGCACGTGACGGCCAGACCAGCGCAAGCGGGCGCGGCTATCTGCTGGAAATGCTCGCGGCAGTCGATCCGGCGTACGACCCGCCAGCGCTGTTCGCGCACGAAGCGCCCGGTCTGGGCGTGGTCGCCATCAGCGTGGCCCAGCGTGGGGCAGGTGGCATCGCACGTATTCTGGCGCACGGTTACCCGCTACGCCCGCAGGCGCTCGGGCCACTGCTGGTGGCCTGCGCCGACCACTACGCGATCGCCGGCGCCATGCACGCACTCGGTCGCGTCTGGCTCGACGCCCACGGCGGCCTTGGTGCACCGGACACCGCCTTGCACTGAGCTTCCGGCGGCTTTGCAGCGGCACGCACTTGGCGCATGATGAATCAGCGCCGGCGCGTGCCTGGCGGGACGATCATGCACACCAGTGGATCTGGCGAGCGGTCACTGTCAGTTGCCGATATGGGCGACTGGCCTGGACGCATGTTGCGCGGCGCACCGGTACTGCTGGCCTATCTTGATCTGCACCAACGCCTCCTGTTCGCCAACCACACGCACCACACCTGGTTGGGCGTGGAGCCACGCGAACTGGTCGGGCGGCTGACCATCGACGTGGTTGGCAAACGCAATTATCAAAGTGCGCTGCCAGCGCTGCAACGCGCCTACGCCGGACAACCGTCCAGCTACGAGGGCACGCTGTTTCGCGACGGCGAGCCGCGCTACGTGCATGGCAACTTCGAGCCGGACTTCGATGCCGACGGTCGCGTCTGCGGTGTGTTCACCGCACTGGTCGACATCACCCAGCGGCGCACCCTGGAGCTGCAACTGCACGAAAGCGAACAACGCTTCTACGCGGCCTTCCAGCACGCAGCCATTGGCATGGCGCTGAGCAGCCCGGACGGTCACTTCCTGCGCGTCAACGCCGCGGTGTGCCGCATGCTGGGCTAC
>CAJDTO010000021.1_pt1 | contig 52178 bp, 49 predicted proteins | sample 7389821 | NCBI WGS metagenome assembly CAJDTO01 (sample SAMEA7055651, study PRJEB34461) | soil metagenome | biome: terrestrial ecosystem; feature: Peninsula; material: soil | place: Antarctica | collected 2016
CAAAGTTGCGCTTGCCGACCTGCAGCACGCCCTCGAAGCCAGCGTGAAAGACCCGCTGCGGGTCCTCCACGACCTGGGCGTCGATACGCACGGCACGCTCCTTCAGCTTGCGCCCCGCCTCGGAATTGCTCGCGGTCAAACCTGCGGCGGTGAGCAACGCATTCATGCGCAAGCCCTCGGTCGGCACCGGAATGTCGGCCTGCGGCAGCAATGCAGTGTCGCCTTCACCACGGACCACGGCATGCCAACCGGCAATGGCACGCTCGGCAGCAGCGGCGTCATGAAAGCGCGTGGTCAGTTCGCGCGCCAGACGCAGCTTGGCGTCACGCGGATTGAGGGCACCGGCGGCGACGTCGCGTTTCATCTGCGCCAGTGCCTCCAGCGACACATCAAAGCTGAGCAGCTCGAACCAGCGCCACAGCAACTCATCGCCGATCTTCATGGTCTTGGTCACCATGTCGATCGCCGGTTCATTGATGCCAATGTAGTTGCCGAGCGACTTGGACATCTTGTTGACGCCATCCAGGCCCTCGAGCAAGGGCATGGTCAGCACGACCTGCGGCGGCTGGCCGTGATGCTCCTGCAGCGCACGCCCCATCAACAAGTTGAATTTCTGATCGGTACCGCCGAGCTCCACATCCGCCTTCAGTGCCACCGAGTCATAGCCCTGCACCAGCGGATAAAGAAATTCATGAATGGCGATCGGTTGCTGTGCCGCATAGCGTTTGGTGAAGTCGTCACGCTCGAGCATGCGCGCCACGGTGTGCTGGCCGGCCAGCTTGATCATGTCGGCGGCGGACATCTGTCCAAACCACTCGGAATTGAAGCGCAACTCCGTGCGTTCCTTGTCCAGCACCTTGTACACCTGACTGGCATAAGTCTCGGCATTGGCCAGCACATCGTCGTGACTGAGTGGCTTGCGAGTGATGTTTTTGCCCGTCGGGTCACCGATCATCCCGGTGAAGTCTCCAATCAGGAAGATCACCTGATGCCCCAGGTCCTGAAACTGCCGCATCTTGTTGAGCAGCACGGTATGCCCGATATGCAAATCAGGCGCCGTCGGATCGAAGCCCGCCTTGACTCGCAACGCACGACCACTCCGCAACCGCTCGAGCAATTCTTCACGCTTGATGATTTCGTCGGCGCCACGCGCGATCGTGTCCAGCGCCTGCTCAAGCTCGCTCATATTCTCTCTCTGCCAATCGAAGACGCGACAGCTCGCCGAACAGCCAACTGTGCGCAGGAAGTTAATTGTGCGTTAACCGGCGAACACCTGCAAACCGTTGATCGAAAAGGCGTTGACGCGCTTTACACATGACCGTTATGGTACGCGATGTTTGTTACTTTATACGCTGGGGCAAGTCGAGCATGACTGACGGAAAGCGAGGGGCGTTTCGCGCGCGCAAGCGAGCCATTTGCCGCAAGGCACAACGCCGGCATTCGCTGTTCTACGAGCGTTGCTCGCACTGGTCATTCAACCGCACGGGTGAAGTCGAACCGCTGCGCTGGCACCGTGAGCGGCTGGTGCTCGCCGGTACCGCGCTGCTGATTACGCTGCTGTCAGGCGTCCTCATGCCGTCGTGGGCCAGCGCCATGCGCCCGGCACCAGTCCCCGAGGTCCATTCGTTATTGGCTTTGCCGCTGCCGCGCATCGCGTCGGCGCCAGCCGCGCCTACCGTGGACGATTGGCAGGTCGTGCGGGTACGGCCGGGACAAACGCTGTCAGACATCTTCAGCGGTCGCGGCCTGAGCATGACCGACCTGCAGAACGTCATGGATGCCGCTGGCGATGCAAAAGCTGCGCTGCACGACATCCGCCCTGGTCAGGAATTCGACTTCCTGCTCGACAACGACGGCGCACTGAAGGGCTTGCGTTTCGATCAGGACGAAGCCAACCGCGCCACCATACGCCTCGACGGTGCACACGCTTCGGTGACCACGCAGCAACGCGACATGGACTTGCGCGAACAAGTCGCGCACGGCGTCATTCGCAGCAGCCTGTACGCCGCAGGTGATCAGGCCGGTATGAGCGCGGCCATGATTGGCAAGCTCGCAGACCTGTTCAAATACGACATCGATTTCGTGCAGGATCTGCGCGTGGGCGACAGCTTCACTGTGATTTACGACGACGTCTATCGCGACGGGATGCGCTACGACGAAGGCAACATCAGCGCCGCCGAGTTCGTCAACCAGGGTAAACGCTACACCGCTTATCGCTTCAAGAAGGCCGATGGGGCGTACGGCTGGTTCAGTGAAGATGGCCGGCCGATTGAAAAGTCGTTCCTGCGCATTCCGGTCGACTTCACGCGGATCTCCTCCACGTTCAGCGCCGCACGTTTTCATCCCATTCTCGGGCGGATGCGCGCGCACAAGGGTGTTGACTACGCCGCGCCAAGTGGCACACCGATTCATGCCGCCGGCGACGGCGTAATCAAGTTTCGCGGCTGGGAGCGCGGCTACGGCAACTTTGTGGTTATCCAGCACAGCGGCAAGATCAGCACCGCCTACGGGCACATGTCGCGATTCGCCAAGGAGAAAGTTGGCCAACATGTGCGCCAAGGCCAGGTGATCGGCTTTGTCGGCATGACCGGCTTGGCTACCGGTCCGCATCTGCACTACGAATTTCGCGTCAACGGTACGCAGCGCAACCCGCAAACGGTGACGTTGCCCAAGCCGGAAATTCTGCCAGCGGCCCAACTTGCGCGCTTCAAGCGTGAAGTGGTGCGCCCACAAATGGCACGCCTGACGGAACTGGACAGCCGCATGCAACTCGCGCGCGTCGCTGCACCGGTCAATCACGACAACTGATTGCTGAGCGCTCCCGTGGATGCTGCCAGTGCGCCATACGTCGGGCTGATCTCCGGCACCAGCGTGGACGGTATCGACGCGGCGCTGGTCGACTTCAGTGATGGCACGCCACGCCTGCAAGCCAGTTACGTGCACCCGTGGCCAGCGTCATTGCGCGCTCGCCTGCTGGCGCTGACGCAGGACGCAGGCACGCTGGACCTGGATGCGTTTGGACAGTTGGATGCGGAAGTCGGTGAGTGCTTCGCCGAAGCTGCATTGCAACTGTTGAAACGTAGCGATACACCGGCCGGGACCATCCGTGCCATCGGCTCCCACGGCCAGACCGTGCGCCATCGGCCTGATGGCCAACACCCCTTCACGCTGCAAATCGGTGACCCGACGCTGATCGCAGAGCGCTGCGGTATCGACGTGGTGACCGACTTCCGCCGCGCCGACATCGCCGCCGGCGGTCAAGGTGCGCCGCTAGTACCGGCGCTACACGCGGCGTTGTTCTTCGTACCGGGGCGGACGCGCGTCGTCCTCAACCTGGGCGGCATCGCCAACATCAGTGTGCTCCGCGGTGACGGCAGCGTGCTCGGCTTCGACACCGGGCCGGCAAATGGCTTGCTTGACGCCTGGTGTCTGCGCCAGCGCGGCGAGGCGTTTGATCGCGATGGTGCATTTGCTGCCAGCGGATGCGTCGACACGAACCTGCTGCGCGTGCTGCTGGCCGACTCCTACTTCGCTCTGCCGCCGCCCAAAAGTACCGGCCGCGAACACTTCCACGTGCGCTGGCTGGCAAACCACGCCCAGACCGAAACGCTTGCGCCGGCGGATATACAGGCGACATTGTTGGAATTGACTGCGCGCAGCGTGGCGGCGGCCATTGCCCAGCACGCAGCCGACGCCGACGAAGTACTGGTCTGCGGGGGCGGCGTGCACAACCGCGCGCTGCTGCAGCGTCTGACCGAACTGCTGGTCCCACGTGCCGTGGTGAGCACGGCACGCTACGGCATTGACCCGGATTTCCTCGAAGCGCTAGCGTTCGCGTGGTTGGCGCGACAACGTGTGCTCGGTTTGCCGGGCAACTTGCCGGCGGTAACCGGGGCGCGCGGGTCGCGCATACTCGGCGCGCTCTACGCGGCGCCACCTGGCCCGCGTTGAAAACCCGCGATTGCCCTCATCAGCCAGCGCAAGACGGCATCGGCGCAACGCGGCTGCGGCTTCAGCGCCCCTCCATCGAGGCGCGTTCAATACTGCGAAAACGCGGCCAAAGGTAGGCAAAAATCATCATCGCTGGCAGCACAGCCAGAACCGTGATGACAAAATACCCGCCATAACCGGTAGTCATCGCAATCCCTCCGGCGAAGAAGCCCAGCACCTTGCCGGGCAGGTTGACCAGCGAACTCAACAGCGCGTATTGCGTCGCCGTGTGCTCCCGATTCACCAGCGAAGAAAGGAACGCCACCGTCGGCGGCCCGAGCATGCCAAGGGTAAGGTTTTCGCCAGAGATCACCAGCGTCAACACGAGCAGGTTGCCGGGATGGGCAATCAGGAACAGATACAGCAGGTTGCTGCACCCGCACAGTACGATGGTGACACCAAGCGGCCGCCACGCGCCCCAGCGCGTCACGGCAGCCCCGCCGATGAACACGCCCACGATACCGATCCAGATACCGTAGATCTTGGTCACCGTGCCAATTTCGGTCTTGGAAAAGCCCATGTCCCGGTAAAACGGACTCATGATGCCGCCAATGGTCGCCTGCTCGGGCATCTTGAACAACAGCAAGAACACCAGCGTCACAGCTGCCAGTAACCAGCCATAACGGCGAAAAAAATCCACAAACGGATCAATCACGCCCTCGCGCATGGCGTCACGCCAACGCGCGGATCGGATGCGCAACAGCTCCTCGGGTTCGCGCGCCGCCAGCGTGGCGGCCACCGGCACCGCCATGGTCAGTGCCATCAATGCGTAGACGATGCGCCACTGCATGTGGTCGGCCAGAATCAGTGCCACCGCACCGGCGATCAGCAGCCCGATCCGATAACCCAGCGAGTACGTAGCCACCAGCGCGCCCTGATCCTCGACCGGAGCAATCTCGATGCGATATGCATCCACGGCGATATCCTGGGTGGCACCAAAGATGGCCACGGCCAAGGTGGCGACGACGAATGGCGTCAGGGCCTTCGGCGTCAGCCACGCCATCGCCAACAGCCCCACCACGACTCCCAACTGGGCAAACAACAGCCAACTACGGCGACGCCCGAGCCGCGCGAAACCGGGCACGCGCCAGTGATCGAGCAACGGCGCCCACACAAACTTCAGCGCGTAAGTCATCCCTGCGCTGGCGATCATGGTGATGTCCCGCAGCACGATGCCGTTTTCTTTCAGCCAGTACGCGAGTGTGCCAGCCACGAGCAGGAACGGCAGGCCGGAGGAGAAGCCGAACAGAAACATCGTCCATGCTGCCGGCTGCGCAAACGCGCGCCACACCGAACGCTTCGCCGGCTTTGCGGCCGGCGGCTCAGTCTGCATAGTCGACGATATACGGCGCGTGGTCGGAGAAGCGCTGATCCCGATAGATCGAGCAATCACTCAGTCGCGCGCGCAACGACGGGGTGCAGACCTGATAGTCGATACGCCAACCCACGTTGTTCGCGCGGGCTTGTCCGCGATTGGACCACCAGGTGTATTCAACAGCATCCGGTTTGATCGCGCGAAAGCTGTCGACCCAGCCGCGCTGGTGAAACAGCAGGTCCAGCCACGCGCGCTCCGCGGGCAGACAGCCGGAGTTCTTCTGGTTCGACTTCCAGTTCTTGATGTCATTCGCCGTGTGCACGATGTTCCAGTCGCCGCAAATGACATAGTCGCGACCACTCGTCAGCCACGCGTCGAAGATCGGCGTGAGCCATTCCATCGCCTTGAATTTGAACTGCTGGCGTTCGTCCCCGGAGGAGCCGGAGGGCACATACAGCGAGACCACCGAGAGATTGCCGAAGCGCGCTTCGATATAACGGCCTTCGTTGTCGAACGCATCCCAGCCAAGCTCGGTCAGCACCGCGTCAGGCTTGCGTCGGGCGTAGATAGCCACGCCGCTGTAGCCTTTCTTGCTGCTGGCATCGCGGTAGAAACAGTGGCGACCCGACGGGCGAAACGTCGCGTCGATGAGTTGTGGCTCTTGCGCCTTGGTCTCTTGCAGGCACACCACATCGGCGTCCTGCGCGTGCAACCATGCGAACACCCCCTTGCTCGCGGCCGAGCGAATGCCATTGGCGTTCAGACTGATGATGCGCATGCGGTTTCCCGATGATGATGCGCGATCATAACAACCACGGCACGTCGCCATCGCCATCGGAGCCCGCATGCAATATCCCACCACCGTTCGCGTCGTGCCGGCAAACGTGCGCCAGCATGCGGCACTGCTCGATCTGCAGGTGCTGCCTGCACAGCGGGTCTGGGTCGGCACGATCGCGAACGCGTTGGCCGATCTTGCGCACTGTCCGGACAGCGATTCGATGATCATCTTGCGCGACGACATACCCGTGGGCCATTACCGCATTGACCCGCATGCGCGCAGCGTGGCGGGCCACGATTTCACCTTGCCCACGCTCGGTCTGCGTGCGTTCTTCATCGATGCCCAGTGGCAGGGGCAGGGGCTGGGTAGCGCCGCACTGCGTGCTGTGTTCGTCGACCTCGCTGCACGTTATCCAACGGCGCGGCAACTGGCGCTTGGTGTGAGTGCCGATAACGCCGCCGCGCTGCATCTGTACTCGCATGCCGGCTTTGTCGACAGCGGCGAGCTGTACCATGGCGGCCGTTCCGGAGCGCAGCGCCTGCTGCTGCGCCCGCTGCCCTGATCACTCCTGTCTGCGAGGCTGCTTGTGCACGATTATCAGCGCGACTTCATCGACCTCACGTTGCAACGCAGGGTATTGCGCTTCGGCGAGTTCACCCTGAAGTCGGGCCGCGTCAGTCCGTACTTTTTCAATCTGGGCCGGATGGATTCCGGTGCCGCGCTGAGCCAGCTCGGTCGTGCCTACGCGCAGGTACTGGTGAACTCGGACCTGGCCGTGGATATGTTGTTTGGGCCGGCCTACAAGGGCATCGCGCTGGCCGCGGCCACGGCGATTGCCCTGGCCGAGCAACATCAACGGGATCTGCCGTGGGCGTACAACCGCAAGGAGGCCAAGGATCACGGTGAAGGCGGCACGCTGGTCGGGGCGCCGCTGGCCGGGCGCGTGCTGATCGTGGATGACGTGATAACGGCCGGCACGGCGATACGCGAATCGCTGGCGCTGATCCGCGCGCAAGGCGCCACTCCCGCCGGCGTATTGATTGCGCTGGATCGTCAGGAGCGCGGCACCGGTACGCGGTCAGCAGCGCAAGAAGTGGCTGATGATTACCATATCCCGGTGCTGGCGATCGCGCACCTTGCCGACGTTCTGACGTACGCCGGGGACCGTGTGGAGCTAGCGGCGACGCATGCCGCGCTGCTCGCCTATCGCGCAAGATACGGCGTTCAGTCCTGAGTTCAGTACGCCACAGGTAGGCTTGTGCAGTCGACCACACCACCGTATTCGTGCCTATCCAGGCGCCGGCTATACTCGCCGTCAGGGGGGAAACATCCATGCACAAGTTATTGCTTCTGCTCGTCGCCGCCATCTTCTTCGCGAGCCAATTCGCCGTCGCGCAAGAGAGCGGTCACATCCGCTACAAATGGCAGGATGCCCAAGGCCTGATGCACTTCAGTGACAGTCTCAGCGCCGACGCCATGAAGTACGGCTATACACTGGTCAACGACCAGGGCGTGGTGGTTGGTCGTGTGGCACGTCAGCTCACACCCGATGAGCGCGCAGCGGCGAAGAAGCTCGCCGAGCAACAAGCCGCGAAGGACCGCGCAGCCAAGGAGCTGGCCAACAGCGAGGCGCAGATGCTCAACGCTTACCCGGACGAAGACGCGTTTCGCATTTCCCAGCAACAGATGCTGGACAACGTAGACCAGCAGATCCACACCACACAGATCAACTTGCGCAGCCAGGAGAAAGGCCTGACTGACCTGCTGTCGCGCGCCGCCGATCTGGAGCGAACCAAGGAGGCCGTGCCGCAATCCCTGGTGGACAACATCACCAAACAGCGCAATGTGGTTACCGGACTGCGCAGCACCTTGGTGCACCAACAGAAGACGCGCGCCAACACGGTACAGGCGCAGGGCCAGCAGTTGACGCGTTATCGCGAGCTACGCGCGGCGCGGGATAAAGTAGAGCTGTAACGCGACGCGGTAGCGGAATCCTTGCGGTGATACGCGTCACCGGGTTGCACCCATGTCAGCAGGGACGTCAGCCGACACCGATGCCTGACCGGGCCGAGTGAGCGGCATGGCTCAAAACGGCAACTTCAGCTTGACGTCCACCGCGAGCAACTGCTTGCGGAATAGCTCCTGGATGCGTTTGAGCGCAGCGGTGTCATTGCCCTCAAAGCGCAGCACCAGCACGGGGGTGGTGTTGGACGCCCGCACCAGTCCCCAACCGTCAGACCAATCCGCACGCACGCCGTCGATCGTGGTCAGCGTGGCATCTTCGAAATTTGCCTGCTCGCGAAACTTGTCCATGAACTGGTAATGCTCACCTTCGGCCATTTCGACCTTCAGTTCGGGCGTGGATACGCTCTGCGGCAGCGTCGCAAAGATCTCCTCCGGCGTGCGCCCTTGCAGGTCCCCGGCGAGAATCTCCAGCAGCCGCGCGGCGGCGTACACCCCATCGTCAAAGCCGTACCAGCGTTCCTTGAAGAAGAAGTGCCCGCTCATCTCGCCAGCCAACTCCGCGCCAGTTTCGCGCATCTTGGCTTTGATCAGCGAATGGCCGGTACGCCACATCAATGGACTGCCGCCGGCATCGAGGATCTGGCCTTTCAAGTGGCTGGTGCACTTGACGTCGTAGATCACCGTCGCACCCGGCTGGCGCGACAGCACGTCGCGCGCGAACAGCATCAACACCCGATCCGGATAAATGACTTCACCACTGCGGCTGACCACGCCCAGGCGATCACCATCGCCATCAAAGGCTATGCCCAGATCCGCACCGGTCTTCTGCACCGAGACGATCAAGTCCTGCAGATTGGCCAGGACCGACGGGTCGGGGTGATGGTTCGGAAAGCTGCCGTCGACCTCGCAGTACAACGGAATCACGTCACAACCGACGCCTTCCAGCAGCGCTGGCGCAATCGTGCCGGCAATGCCGTTGCCGGCATCGACAACAATCTTCAGGCGGCGCTCGGCCAGCACATCAGACACCACGCGCTCGGTGTAATCGGGCGCCACATCCACTTCGCGCAAACTGCCCTGGCCATCGCTCGGCAACGCACCGCTGGCGATGCGCCGATACAAATCCTGGAGCGCTCCCTCGGACAAGGTCTCACCACCGACCACGACCTTGAAACCGTTGTAATCGGGCGGGTTATGACTGCCGGTGACCACCACCCCACACCCGGTGTTGAAATGGAACGTGGCGTAATAGACCACCGGCGTCGGTACCGCACCGACATCGAGTACATCAATACCGGCCGCGCGCAATCCGCTACACAACCCTGCTACCAGTTCCGGTCCGGACAGCCGTCCATCGCGCCCGACCACAATTTCCTGCAAGCCCTTCTCCTGCATCAGCGCGCCGATAGCCTGACCCAATGTCATATGCGCGGAAAATGCTGGGGTCCACACTCACCGCTGCATTCGCACGCGTTGCCGTCCGCACCTGTGGCAACGGCACGACAGAGGGCGCTGCCACAGGCACCACAGCGGATGGAATGGCCACCGGCACGTCTGGCTCCGCGGCTTCTGCAACGGGCTCCTCCAGCCGTATTGCGCGGAAGCGCAAGTACAACAGGAAGGCCCCGCCACCCAGCCCCAACGCTGCCAGCAGCGCCGCAAGCACAGGCGAGCGTGGCAACACGATGAAGGCCTCGGGCAGCGCGGCGCTCACGTTGAACACGCTTCCAGCTACCGGCGTGCCTGCCAACTCGACAGCCGTACCGCCCGTGCCGTTGGACAGCAGCCGTACGCCGCCATTCTCATTACCCTGACGCAAATCCAGCCGACCACCGTTAGTGGGGATCGCATCGAAGCGCTGCTGCAACAGACTGAACGGCAGCTCGACCCAAACCCAAGCCTGAGCGCGTTGTGGCGATCCCAACGGGATAACGAAACTCAGACGACGATCGTTTCCGCCGTAGGCCACGCTCTGCGCCAGCGGAGCTCCATCGACGCCTTGCGCGGCCATCAGCTGCGCCGCCTTGGCGTAGCCGAACTCGCGGTAGTTGGCGTGCAACACATCATCCAGGTTACCGCTGTAGAACTCGAGCTGGAGTGCCTGCGGCAACTGTTTGCGCAACGCCGCAGCGGTGGCCGTCCGGTCACTCATCGCGCGGGACAGATCCACTCGTGCCAGTACGTTGGCAACTTGGGCACGCTCGCGGGCAATTTCCCTGGCAAGCACTTGCGCGGCTTGATCCCGCGCGACATGCACACTTTGCACCACCGTGCTTTCGCGCGCGATCAGCCACGTCTGCCATGCGCAAAACAAGCCCAGCAGCAACGCCAGCGTGCCGCCGGCGAGTGGCAGCAGGCGTTGCCAATCCAGCTGTGCATCGCGCCAACGTTTGCTCAAGCTGTCATGTGCCATGTCATTCCCCACAGGCCACCCACGTTTGATCCGCGCAGCGTAGCGGATCGCCTCACCCTATTTGATGCCGGTGGAACCAAACCCGCCGCCACCGCGCGCACTCGGCGCAAACTCGGTCACTACCCGCAACGCTGCACGTGCCACCGGCACCAGCAGCAGTTGCGCGATGCGATCACCGACGCCGATGGTGTACGCCTGCGGCCCACGATTCCAGCAGGAAATCATCAGCGGGCCCTGGTAATCGGCATCGATCACACCGACCAGATTGCCCATGACCAGACCATGTTTGTGCCCCAGCCCGGAGCGCGGCACGATCAACGCGCACCAGTCTGGATCGGCAATATGAATCGCCAGGCCCGTCGGCACCATGGCCGTGTCCCCGGGTTGCAGCACCAGCGGCGCGGGCAATGCCGCACGCAAGTCCATCCCCGCACTGCCGGCGGTGGCGACCTGTGGCAACGGAATGCTGGCGCCCACGCGCGGGTCAAGAATTTTCAGCGCAAGGTCGATCGTGTGTGCGCCACTCATCCGCGCGCGATCCGATAGCGCAGCGCGATCTGCGCGACCAGTGCGCGGGCCAGAGCTTCCTTGGGTGCGCGCGTCAGGGCCACGGAACCGCCGGGCCAGATCACGTTCAGTGCGTTCTCGGCAACTTCAAAGCCCATGCCATCGCCCACTTGATTGGCAGCAATCATGTCCAGGCCCTTGCGCTGGAGCTTGTCCTGCGCGTACGCCGTTACCGCGTCGGTCTCGGCCGCAAAACCGACCAGAAACGGATGCACCGTCTGCGCCGACAGGCTGGCCAAAATGTCTGAGGTTTCTTCCAGAGCCAACGCCACGCCGACACCGTCATGCTTCTTCAATTTACGGGTGAGCGTCTGCGCAGGGCGGTAATCGGCCACGGCAGCGGCGCCTACATAAATGTCCGCATCGGCGGCAGCGGCCACTACCGCCGCGTGCATCTGCGCCGCACTGCGCACATCGATACGCTGCACCACCCCGGCGGGCGTCGGTAGCTGCACCGGACCGGCGACCAGGGTGACCGAGGCACCGGCTTCCACTGCGGCCTGCGCCACCGCAAAGCCCATGCGCCCGGAGCTGCGATTGCCGACGAAGCGCACCGGGTCGATATCCTCATACGTCGGCCCGGCACTCACCACGACGCGCACACCCTGCAGCGACCCATCAACAAACGACGCGGTCAACGCGTCGCGCAAGGCATGCGGCTCCAGCATGCGTCCGGCGCCAACATCGCCACAGGCCTGTTCGCCGGCACCCGGCCCAAGCACGTGCACCCCACGCTGCTGCAACACCGCGAGATTGGCCTGCACGGCAGGATGCGCCCACATCTGCTGATTCATCGCTGGCGCGAGATACAACGGCGCGGCGCTGGCCAGACACAGCGTGGTGAGCAAGTCATCGGCGAACCCATGCGTCAACCGCGCCAGCAGATCGGCGCTGGCTGGTGCGATCACGATACGTTCGGCCCAGCGCGCCAGTTCGATATGACCCATGGCCGCTTCCGCCTGCGCGTCCCACAGACTGGTACGCACAGCCTGTCCGGATAGCGCTTGAAACGTGGTTGTGCCCACAAACCGCGTGGCACTTTCGGTCATCACTACGCGCACTTCGGCGCCCACCTCGCGCAAACGGCGCACCAGCTCGCAAGCTTTGTAGGCCGCGATCCCACCAGATACGCCCAGCAGGATGCGGCGGTGGGCAAGACTCATGTAGGGACGGCCTGACAATCGCGCGGAGTACTAGCTTACCGGATTGAGGCGCGCGCGCTGCTGCCTGGCGCAGCCAATGCCGCGCAGCCTCACTGGCATGAGTATCCGCGACTGGCCTGCTGGCGAACGTCCCCGTGAAAAGCTGCTGAGCCGAGGCAGTGGCGCGCTGTCCGACGCCGAGCTACTGGCGGTGCTGCTGGGCAGCGGCAGTCGCGGCAAGGACGCGCTGGCGCTCGGGCGTGAGCTACTCGGCAATGCCGGCAGCCTCAGCGCACTGCTCGGCCGACCAGAGCAACAGATTCGCGCCAACGGGCTGGGTCCGGCCAAGCGCGCCCGCATTGCCGCCGCACTAGAGTTGGCGCGGCGCAGTCTGGCCGAGCAACTGATGGAGCAGCCCAGCCTCGGCAACCCGCGCGACAGCGGCGACTATCTGCGCGCGCAACTGCGCCACTTGCCGTACGAGGTGTTCGCCTGCCTGTATCTGGATAACCGACATCGCGTGCTGGCGTTTGAAGAATTGTTTCGCGGCACCGTTGACGGCGCGAGCGTGCACCCGCGCGAGGTGGTGCGCGCCTGCCTGCAACACAACGCATGTGCGGTGATTTTCGCGCACAACCATCCGTCGGGCGTGGCCGAACCCAGTGCCGCGGACCGTGCGATCACCCACGAGCTGCGGGACGCACTGCAGCTGGTTGGCGTCCGGGTGCTCGATCACCTGGTGATCGGGCGCGGCGAGCCGGTGTCGATGGCAGCGCGCGGGCTGCTTTGAGCCAGTCACCGCAGCGACGACTGCGTGGCCGCCGACAGATTCACACCACACAACTCGCATTTGGGTGACGCTCCAGGTGCGCCGCAGTCGCGTGTCCCCACACCAGCGATCCCGCCGACGACAGAGGCGCCAGTGCAGGGAAGTTTCCGCCCCGGAACGCAGCCGAGCACGGTGCCGACTGGCTGCCACGTGAGGCCCGGAGCTCAGTCCTGCTGTTGGCGGTGCCGGCAAGTTGCCGGAACTTATGCACAATTTTGCCGAACGCCACTTGCGCAAGCTATCTTCATCAACTAATGAAGTTGGTGTCGTAATATCATGATTTAGAAACATATTTTTGTTCCTTCGCGGTCTCACTCCCGTTTTGCACCAATACTCGTGCCGCGTCGGACAATGTTCCCCACAGACTTATCCACAGCTTGGGCGCAGTTCTGGAGCAACAGCGCGGACGCGCTCGCGACAACCCGTCCAGTATGGCGACCTGCCTCACCCGGCCCAGGCGTCTGTTAGGATTGCGGGTCCCATGACGAGCGCGCCGTTATCGTGAAAGCACAGCTTCATGCCCTGATCGCCGACGCGATCCAGACATTGCAGAACCACGCCGATTTACCTGCTGATCTGACGCCTCCGGCGTTTGTGATCGAGCGCGCGCGCAGCCGGGAGCATGGCGATTTCGCTTGCAACGTGGCGATGCTGTTGGCCAAATCAGCCCACGCCAAGCCGCGCGAACTGGCCCAGAAGCTGGCGGCCGCACTGCCTGCCAATGCGCTGGTGAAGAAGGTCGAAATTGCCGGTCCCGGCTTCATCAACTTTTTTCTTGCCGCTGACGCGGCGCAGGCGCAGCTGCGCCGCATTCTGGACGAAGGCGACGCGTACGGTCGCAACAACCATGGCGCCGGCAAGACCGTCGGCGTGGAGTTTGTTTCGGCCAATCCGACCGGTCCATTGCACGTCGGTCACGGTCGCAACGCGGTCATCGGCGACTGCCTGAGTCGATTGTTCGCGGCTACCGGCTGGAACGTCAAACGCGAGTATTACTACAACGACGCCGGCGTGCAGATCGCCAATCTGGCGATCTCCGTGCAGGCCCGCGCTCGCGGCATCACGCCCAAGGACAGCGCGTGGCCGGAAAACGGCTACCGCGGCGACTACATCGCGGAAGTGGCGCGCGCCTATCTGGACCGCGTGGACGTTGTTGCCGATGGCGTCACCGTGAACGCCAGCGGCGACGTCGACGACCTGGATGCTATCCGCCGCTTTGCCGTGGCCAGCCTGCGCCATGAGCAGGATCTGGACCTGAAGGCCTTCGGCGTCAGCTTCGACGTGTACTTCCTCGAATCGTCGCTGTATGCCGACGGCAAGGTCGAGGAAACCGTGCGCGAGCTGATCACCCACGGTCACACCTACGAAGAAGGCGGCGCGCTGTGGCTGCGCACCACCACCTTCGGTGACGACAAAGACCGCGTGATGCGCAAGTCCGACGGCACCTACACGTACTTCGTGCCCGACGTGGCTTATCACCTGAGCAAATGGCAACGCGGCTACGAGCACGCAGTCACCGTACTGGGTTCCGACCACCACGGCTCGCTGGCCCGGGTGAAGGCCGGGCTGCAGGCGCTGAACTGCGGCATCCCGAAGGGTTGGCCGGACTACATGCTGTACCAGATGGTGACGGTGATGCGCGGCGGCGAAGAGGTGAAAATCTCCAAGCGCGCCGGCTCCTACGTGACCTTGCGTGATTTGATCGACGAAGTGGGACGCGACGCCACGCGCTATTTCCTGATTGCCCGCAAATCTGATTCGCAGTTGGTGTTTGACGTCGACCTGGCACGCTCGCAAAGCAACGACAACCCGGTGTATTACATCCAGTACGCGCACGCCCGCGTGTGCAGTGTGTTGCGCCAGGCGGTGGAGAAGGGCGTTACGTTTGACCTGCAAGACGGGCTGGCCAACCTGGCGCGACTGGATACCGAGCACGAACAAATCCTGCTCACGGAACTGGCGAAATACCCCGAGCTGGTGGACACCGCGGCCACTCATCTGGAGCCACATCTGCTGGCGATCGGCTTGCGCGAGCTGGCGAACGCGTTGCACACCTATTACAACTCGTACCAATTCCTGGTGGACGATGCACCGTTGCGCAACGCGCGCCTCGCGCTCGTGGTCGCCACGCGACAAGTACTGAAAAACGGTCTGGGCTTGCTGGGCCTGGACGCTCCGGAGAAGATGTAATGGCAACACGCAAGGGTCGAGGCCGACAAGCCGTACGCAACCACAAGGGCGGTTTTCCCGGCTGGGGCTATGCCGTCATCGCGTTCATTGTCGGCGCCATACTCATGGCCGTGGTGCTGCGTGGCAATCTGTTGCGCAGCATGGCCAAGAGCGATGGGCCGCAAGCCAATCCCCAAGCCACCGCGCAGCGCGGGAGCGACCCGGGGGTCGCCGACGCGTCCAGCGCGGAAACTACACCGAAAAAGCCGCAATACGATTTCTACTCGGTGCTGTCGGAGAAAGAAGTCCGCATTCCCGATGCCGAGATCAGCGCGCAAGCGCGCGCCGAGCAACAGCAAAAGCAGCTTGCCGCGCAGCAACAGGCGCAAGCCGCCGCTGCGGCCGTAGCTGCCACTCAACCCACAGCGACACCCGCCGCAACACCATCCAATGGCGTCGCGGCGGTTCCAGAAACCATTACCGCCGCACCCGCAGCAGCCGTGCCCGTGCCGGCCGCCGGCAGCGGCTATCTGCTGCAGGTGGGCGCGTTTCCGAACCCGGCGGATGCCGAGACACTCAAGGCGAAGCTGGCCTTGCAGGGGTTTGTCGCGAACGTGCAGTCGGTCAACATCAACGGCCAGACCTACCACCGTGTGCGCCTTGGCCCATTCCGCTCAGCGACCGAGCTGGAGTCCACCAAACAGCATCTGGCCAGCGCCGGCATCAACGCGATTGCGCTGAAGGAAGGCAAGTAGGCGCAAGCCGGCTTCGTGCGCCGCGGCCGCGCGTACGGCGTCTCCTGCAGCCACTACAGCGACGCTTGTCCGCGTGCGCGCAGCCAGCTAACGAACTACGTACTGCCACCGCGGCAGCGTTCACCCGGCACTTGTTGACGAGGCGATCGAACGCCTGCCAGTTGGACTCGAAACTGCACGTGCCGGGACACGCCGGCCCAGTACCGCGTCGTCGTACCTGCGCGCTAAACTTGCGCGCATGAGTACCAAGACCGTATGGATTACCGGTGCCACCTCCGGGTTCGGCGCCGCTACTGTGGAGCGTTTCGTTGCCGGGGGCTGGCGCGTCGTCGCCAGCGGTCGCCGCGCCGAGCGGCTGCAGCAACTGGTGACCCGGCACGGCGCTGATCGTGTGCACACTATCGCGTTCGACATGCGCGACGACGCGGCGATGCGCACGGCGTACGCCAACTTGCCAGCGGATTTTGCCGCCATCGACTTGCTCGTGAACAACGCCGGGTTGGCACTTGGCACCGGGTTGGCACAAGAAGCTGAGCTGGCCCAATGGAAGCAGATGATTGACACCAACGTCACCGCATTGGTGTCGATGACGCGGCTGTTGCTGCCCCGGTTGATCGAGCGCCGCGGTGCGATCGTCAACATCAGTTCGATTTCCGGCAGTTACGCCTATCGCGGCGGCAACGTGTATGGCGGCACGAAGGCGTTTGTCAGCCAGTTTTCGCAGAACCTGCGGGTTGATTTGCACGGCACGGGGGTGCGCGTGAGTTCGATCGAACCAGGCATGGCGGAAACCGAGTTCACCGTGGTGCGCAACGGTGGTGATCGGGCTGCCTCGGACCAGCTCTACGCTGGCGCCCATCCGATCACTGCCGGCGACATCGCCGAAACGATCTGGTGGATCGCCAACCTGCCACCGCATCTCGACATCTGCCGCATTGAAGTCATGCCGGTCAGCCAGTCGGCCGCGGGGCTGCAAGTGCACCGCGACTGAGACCAGCGGTCACCGATATGGGAGCGACTGAAGGCGCTCCCGCAGACCTCCCTTACTGCATGAACCAGCCGTGGCTGACCACGATCGACTGCCCGGTCAGCGCCGCGGACGGGAAGGTCGCCAGATACAGCGCGGTCTGGGCAATGTCATCGAGCGTGGTAAACGTGGCATCGACAGTGTCCTTCAGCATCACGCTCTTGATCACCTCGTCTTCGCTGATGCCCAACTCTTTCGCCTGCTCGGGAATCTGCCGTTCAACCAGCGGCGTGCGCACGAAACCCGGGCAAATGACGTGCGAGCGCACATGGTGCGGCGCGCCTTCTTTCGCCAGCGTGCGCGCCAGACCCAGCAAGCCATGCTTGGCGGTGACGTACGCCGACTTCAATTTGGACGCTTCGTGCGAATGCACCGAGCCCATGTAGATCACGATGCCGCCGCGGCTCTGGCCGGTGCCGTCATCCTGGTACATGTGCTGCAGCGCAGCCTTGGTGGTGAGGAAGCCACCATCCAGATGAATCGCGAGCATCTTCTTCCAGTCGGCAAACGCGAACTTGTCAATCGGGTTGATGATCTGCACGCCGGCGTTGGAGATCAGGATATCCAGCCCACCGAACGCCGCCACCACCTGGTCGGTGCCCGTGTTGACGGCATCCTCGTTGGTGACATCCATGGCTACGCCCATGGCCTTGCCACCCGCTGCGTTGATCGCCGCAGCGACCTGATCGGCCGCCGCCTGATTGATGTCGGCAATCGCCACACTGGCCCCATTTTGCGCGTACAACTCGGCAATGGCCTTGCCCAGACCACTGGCAGCGCCGGTAATCAAGGCTACTTTCCCGTTGAGGCTGTTCATGCTTTGGTTCCTGTTTGCGTGCTGCTCGGGTGTGTGTCTTCGGCCAGATAGGTGTACGCAGTCAGCCCGGCATCCAACGCGGCGTACAAGCGCTCGGCCTCGGCGCCAGCGATGCCGGCGACAGCAATGCGCTGGTGATAACTCGCGCGCAACGTCTCCAGGTCGTAGCCAACATAATCCAGCATCAAATCCGTGGTGTCACCGCGCCGCACGTGAGAAAACTCGTAGCCCTCGCCGACCACGCGCACGTTTACCGCGTCGGTGTCACCAAACAGATTATGGATGTCGCCCAGCGTCTCCTGATATGCGCCGACCATGAAGATGCCCAGACGGTAGCTCTCGTCATCCCTCAGCGCGTGCAGTGCCAGGCTGACGTCCACACCCTCGGCGTCGACATAATGGTCAATACGGCCATCCGAATCACACGTGAGGTCGACAATGACCCCGCGCCGGGTCGGCTCCTCATCCAGCCGGGAAATCGGCGCAATCGGAAAGATCTGACCAATCGCCCATACGTCCGGAATCGACTCGAACACGGAAAAATTCGCGAAGTATTTGTCGACCAGCTTTTCGTCCAGCTCATCACGCGCCTGACGATGCGCACGCTCACCGGGCAGCAGTCGACCGCGCACCGCATTGGCAATGGCGTAGTACATGTCGTCCAGCCGCGCGCGATCGGTCAGCGCCAACTGGCCCAAGGCGTACAACGTCTGGCCTTCGACCAGGTGATGATGCGCCTCGTGGAACAGCTCCAGCGCGGGGCGCCGATCCAGCTCCTCCCAAGTCTCACGCAAACGCCGCAATACTGCCGGTTCACCGGCACACGGCGGCGGGATCGCACCCTCGGGCACCCGTTCGACCTCGGACACATTGACCACCATCACCGCATGGTGGGCCGTCATCGCGCGCCCGGCTTCGGTCAGGATATGCGGTGCCTGCAAGCCTTCCGCACGCACAGCCTCGGCCAGTGACTGCACGATGGTCGTCGCGTATTGCTCCATCGAATAATTGATCGAGTTGTAACTGCGCGAGCGCGAACCTTCGTAGTCAACACCGAGGCCGCCACCCACATCCACGATCTCCAGCGGCACGCCCATGTGCGTCAGCTCGACAAAATAGCGGGTCGCCTCGCGCATGCCGTTGGCAATGTCACGCACATTGGAGATTTGCGAACCCATGTGGAAGTGCTGCAGTTTCAGGGTGTGTTTCAATCCGGCCGCGTCCAGCCGCGCAATCAGCGTGAGCACCTGCGATGGCGACAGGCCGAACTTGCCCTTGTCACCGCCGGTGTTTTGCCACTTGCCGGCGCCAATGGACGCCAGGCGCACGCGCACGCCGAGCAGCGGCTCCACCCCAAGCGCCTTGGCCTCACCAAGCACATAGTCCAGCTCGGACAATTTCTCGATCACGATGAACACGCGCAACCCGAGCTTGCGCCCGATCAAGGCGAGGCGGATGTACTGGCGATCCTTGTAACCATTGCAGATGACGATGGATCCCGCCCGCGCCATGCCCAGCACGGCCATCAGCTCCGGTTTTGAGCCCGCTTCCAGGCCGAAGCCATGTGTGCCGGCTGCTGCCAACTCACCGGCCACGCTCCGTTGCTGATTGACCTTGATGGGATAAATGGCCGTATAGCCGGCCATATAACCAGTCTCCGCGATCGCCTGGGCAAAGGCGCGCTGCAGATGCGCCAGACGATCGGCAAGGATATCGGGAAACCGCACCAGCAACGGCAGACGCAACCCTTGCGCGCAGGCGCGGTCAACGATGGCCGGTAGCGAGAACGCCGGGCCAGACGCACCTCGCGGTCGCATCACGATGTGTCCAGCGGCGTCGACGTCGACGTAACCGTCACCCCAGTGCGGCACGGCATAGGTGCGCCGTGCGTCGTCGATGCTCCATGCGCTACTCATGGTGGTCTCCTGATGTGACACGGCGATCGGAGCTGCTAGCTACCGACCCGCGTGCGTGTTGGCAGTGATCGTCGCAGCGGCGAGCCTTGACGCGTTGCGCGACGACAAGCCCAGAGCCAAACAACCGGAAGTCTCGCACGCCGCGGGATCGATTGGATCTGCAAACCGCAGCAGTTGCGCGTGACGCACCGCTGGCCGTGCCACCGGCCCATTGTAATGAGCGCGTGCAACCATGGGTAACGCCAAGCCCGAGCGGCGCAGTTGCCGGTACACTGAGCGCCTTTGCACACTCACTCCGATTGGTCAGGAACTCCGTCATGTCGCAGCAGTCAAGCTGGTTCACCGAAGCACATCAGGCTTCCGGCTCATCCATCGGTTTTCGCACCGAACAACTGCTGCACACGGAGAAGTCGGCGTTCCAGACCATCGACATCTACCAGACCACCGATTGGGGCAACCTGATGGTGATCGACGGCTGCGTGATGCTGACCACCCGCGACAATTTCTTCTATCACGAAATGATGACGCACCCGGCGCTGTTCACCCATGCACGCGCCAAACGCGTAGTCATCATTGGTGGGGGCGACTGCGGCACGCTGCGTGAGGTACTGCGCCACGATGAAGTGGAACATGCCGTGCAGGTGGAAATCGACGAGCGCGTCACGCGCCTGGCCGAGCAATACTTTCCCGAGTTGTGCGAGCGCAACGCCGATCCGCGCGCCGAGTTCCTGTTCGTCGACGGCATCAAGTACATGGCCGACACCGAGACCGAATCCGTTGACCTGATCATCGTCGACTCCACCGACCCGGTCGGACCAGCGGAGGGCTTGTTCAACCCTGCGTTCTACGCATCATGCTTCAAGGCGTTGCGCCACGGCGGGCTGCTGGTGCAGCAAAGCGAATCACCACTGGCGCAGTACGCTGCCATTCCCGCAGCCGTGCTACCCCACCGGCTGGTGGAGCTGCACCATGGCACGCAAGGGCGGCGACCTGTCCGAGTTTCGCGAACGCGGTGCGCAGGGCAAGAATTTCCCCACGCGTTATTACAACGCGGAAATCCACAAGGCCGCACTCGCGCAGCCGGAGTTCATGCGCCAGGCACTGGGCGAGTGAGCGTCCACCAGTATGCCCGCCGTTCCGCTCAAAACAGCCGACGGCGCACCTTCGGCAACAGCACGAGTAACAGCGTCGCCAGCGGCCCGAGTACCACCGACAGCGCAAACCACAACAAGCCGCAGCACGAGTAACAGCGTCGCCAGCGGCCCGAGTACCACCGACAGCGCAAACCACAACAAGCCGCTGCGATTTTTCCCCTGGGCCAGCGCGGCGTTGATCAGCGCAAGCGTGCCCCAGCCGACAAACCACGGCGCGCCATTGGCAAAGGTCGAAAAGTGACCCATCAGCTGCCTCCCGAGTCAGAACACGCCGCGGTATGCGCCGCAAGCAGCCATCCTAACAAGGCGCGACATGGCGCGCGCGTTCAGGTGTTCGACCACAGTGGTTTGGTTCACAAACCCGGGACGCTATGCTTGGACACTTCACCTGCCACTGGAGTCCGCTGATGCATGGTCTGCGTTTGCTCGCCTTGTTGTGCGGTTTGGCGTGTGCGGTTCCGCCCACTCTCAGCGCTGCCGCCAGACCGTCCAGGACATCGGTCAGCCCGCCCCCGCGTCCGCTCGCGGCAGCGGACACAGCTCGCGACAAGGCTGGGCTCGCATTTCAGCGAGACCTGATCAGCGTGCTGGCACTGCGCGCGGACGCGCAACCGCTGCTGGCGGCGGCGCTGCTCGCCCGGCCATTGCTGAACCCACCGCCTACGCTGACCTTTCACACCCTGATCGGACGAGCAGCCGCCACCGACGACGCCGGACCGGCCGTGACTTGGGTACGCCTGGCAGACTGCGACCCGGCTCCCGGCAACTGTCCAAACGCTGGGGCGCGCGAGCAGCTACTGCAGCAAGCACCAGACAACGCGGCCGTCTGGCTGCTGAAGCTGGGGATCGACGCCCACGCGGCCGAGCCGGAAGCCGCACGCGAGGATCTCAGCAAAGCGGCGGCCGCGACGCTATACGACGACTACACCGGCGCAAGCTTGCAGGCGCTGGCACGGTCGGTCGGTATCCTGCCGCCGCCGACGGCCACGCTGAACCCCATACACAGCGCAGGTGCTGCCGGCGTGCAAACCATATTGGTGTTTGGCCTGGCTGCCACCCAGCCGCAACCGGCGCTGCAAATCACCGCCAAGCTGTGCGAGAACGCCGGCGACGATGCTGCGATCAAGGCCGATTGCCTGAAACTCGGCAAGACGCTTGAATGGGGCTCAAGCCCATTGGCGCGCTCGCTCGGCCTGCACCTGCGCGAAGTGCTGGCTACCGATCCGGCGCAGCAAGCAGAAGCCAGGCACGCGCGTATCAACCTGATCTGGCAGGTACAAAAGTTCGCGGAGCTTTCGCTGCGCGCACAAGACGACAAAGCACTGGCACAACACCTGCTGGCTCTGGCGCGCAGCGGCGGCACGGAAATGAGCCTGCTACTGGCCGCACTACGCGACAACAACATCAGTCCCGAGGCACCTGCAAACTGGTCGTCCGCGCCGCGAAAGTGACGGGCAGCGACGGGCAGTGGCGACACCGGTGCGAGCACCTTGCGGCGCCTGTTCCCCACGCCGCCTTTCCCGGTTAGGCTTGAGCCATCTTTCTGCGGCAAGGATCGATCGATGCTCACGACGCTGGTGGCAAGCAGCAAAGGTGGCTGTGGCAAAAGCACGGTGGTAACCCAGTTGGCGTCGCGCTGGGCACAGGCCGGCCAGCGCACGGTCATCATCGACGCGGATCGGCAAGGCTCCAGTTTCCGCTGGGCGGCACTGCGTCCGGACACGGTCCCTGGCGTGCTCGCGCTGGAAGGTGGCCGCAGGTCGCTGAACAAGCTCCCGCCCGACACGCAACAACTGCTGATCGACACCCCGGCCGGCGCTACCGGGCGTGAACTGGAGATGTATCTGGAGTTGGCAGACGTGCTGCTGGTGCCGGTATTGCCCTCGTCGTTTGACCTGTACGCGACGCTCGATTTTCTTGCCGAACTGCAAGTGATTCCACGCATCAGGCGCGGCAAACTGCCCGTCGCACTGGTCGGCAACCGGCTCAAGCCGTGGACCCACGCGAGCCAGGACGCCATTGCCGAACTGACCGAACGCGCACCGTTTCCGCTCGTCGCACAACTGCGCGACAGTCAGGCCTACGTGCTGCTCAGCGCGCTGGGCAAAGGCATTTTCGATTATCAATCCGAACAGGTGCGCAACCACCAACAGGACTGGAAGCCGTTGCTGCGCTGGACCAAACGCCAACAGTGACATGCATCCCGACACCACATCGACGCCGCGCGGCGACGTCGACAATTACCGGAGCTCTTCCATGCACGAACTCATCTTGCTGCGCCATGCCGAAGCAGTGCCCATAGAAAAATCCGGTGACGACCAGGGTCGGCCACTGAGTGCACGCGGCGAACAGGAAGCTCAAGCTGCCGGGTTATGGCTTGGTGCGCACGGCGTAGCCGTGGATCGCGTGCTGTGCTCACCTACACGCCGCACGGACGAAACCACTCGACTGGCTCTGGCCGGCCTGCGCGACGCTCCCATTCCACAGATGGCCACGGAGATCTACGACGCGTCCCCCGGCGAACTGCTGGCGTTGCTCGATCAGCACGGCGACGCCGGTACCGTCATGCTCGTCGGGCACAACCCCGGCATCGAACGTCTGGTCGCATTGTTGGTAGAAGGCCGCTCAGATCAGTTCCGCGGCATGCCGCCCGGCGGACTGGCCATTCTGCACTTGAACGGTGCACTGGAGCCAGGTAATGCCCGACTTGACGCGTTCTGGTCGCCCTGAGCGCGAGCGGCTCGGCGGCATCGACGAAGTGGGCTGGAATCAAGCCGCCGTGCGCAGCGCGAACGCGAACGCGAACGGAAATTGCATACCTTCTATCATTCTCCCATGAGCGTTTCCCGGCTTGTTTTTCCATTGTTGTTGGTCATCACACTGCTGCCGGGCTGTACGCTGTCGCGCGCGCAGATCAGGCGTGCCGACACGGTAATCAGTACCACCACTGACCGAACTTCCACCTGCGAGCGCACCGATCGCTGCGCCGTTTCCTCGCCGCTACTTGATGCGGCGGACGACGCGCTCGCACGCTCAACGCTCCGGCAAACCATACACATCGTGAGCCTGCTGGGTGACAGCGAGTCGGCGCTGGTGGCCAGAGTCAACCTGATCCGCGCAGCGCGACGCTCCATCGACGTGCAGACCTTCATTTGGGACAACGACGATGCCGGACTGTTCGTTCTGGATGAGCTCATCCGTGCCGCGCAGCGTGGAGTGAAAGTCCGCGTTCTGGCCGACCAACTTGGCTCTTTTGGTGATCTCGAATTGCTCGACCGCCTCGCGCGCGCCAGCCCCAATTTCGAGCTGCGGTTGTACAACCCCACGTTTCAGGACGCGCATACCTCGGCAGTGCAATGGGTCGCCGGCATCGCCTGTTGCTTCTTCAAGTTCAACCAACGCATGCACAACAAGGTGTTGCTGGTCGACGACAGCATGGGCATCACCGGCGGTCGTAATTACCAGAATCGTTATTTTGACTGGGATCCGGCATTCGATTACGTGGATCGCGATGTGCTGGTGGGCGGCCCTGCGGCACGGACCATGGCCGACAGCTTTGCGCTGTTCTGGCAACATCGCCGATCAGTGGCGTTGACCCACCTGCGCGATTTGAACCGCTACATCGTGGCGCATCCGCATGCCGCCGGCTGGACGGAGCCGCATTACGACCATCCGCAGCGGGTGTACCGCGTGCAGCAAGAAGCCACTGATACGGCGTGGCTTTCGGCACACGTGCTGGAGCATGGCCTGCATACCGGCAGGGTGGACTTTTTCAGCGACTTGCCGGCCAAGACGGACCACCCGCAACGGCGCGACGCGCGCGCGCTGACCCACCACATCATGCAGATGGTGAGCGACGCCAAGCGCGAGGTGGTGCTGCAAACGCCCTACCTGGTCATAAGCAAGCGCGCACGCGAAATCTTCGAGCGGCTGCAACAGCACACGCCGGCCCCGCGAATTGTGGTGTCCACCAACTCACTCGCGTCGACCGATGCCTTTGCGGTGTACGCCATGTCGTACAAGCATCGCAAACGCTACCTGACCCAATACGGGTTCGAGATCTACGAGCTCAAGCCGCACGCGCTGGGGCCGGCAGAAGCCAACGCATACGCCAGTCTGGAGCTGGATGTCGGCGGCACGCCGGGCAGCAACTCGCCCCCTGGCCGGGACGCGCGGCGACCAACGCGGATGGCGGCAGAACGGCCCGGCCTGCTTGGCAGCCGCGGCGGCGGCCGACGCCCAGCGCCACTGCTCAGCGATGGTCGGCGGTTCGGCCTGCACGCCAAGTCGATTGTCGTCGACGATCACTTCGCCATGGTCGGCTCGCACAACTTTGACCCGCGCTCCGATCATTACAATACGGAGGCGGGAGTCATCATTTACGACCCGCGTTTTGCCAACCAGTTGCGACAGGCCATTCTGCGTGACACTGCACCAGAAAATGCATGGGTGATTGCCCCGCGGCGCCCGGTGGTGCCGCTGCTGAGCAGCGTCAACCAGACGATCGGGGATGTCTCTGGGAGCCTGCCCCTATTCGACCTGTGGCCATTTCGCTATGCGACCAGTTATGACCTGAAGCCCGGCTGCGAACCGTTGCGCATCAATGATCCTGCATTCCACTCGTGTTATGTGCCGGTGGGTGACTTCCCCGACGTGGCGCTGTCGCCAAAACTGATCTATACGCGGTTGCTGACCGCGTTCGGAGTCGGGGCAAGCGGCATTCTTTAGCGCACGCTTACCATCGGGACGTCGCGGATCGCCCCCAATTGGTGGCTTGGACTTGTCCACATGGCAGGTTGTCCAGACCACACCGGTAATCAGCCTGACCGGTGTCGCCTACCCAGCGGGCGAGCCTGGCGCAAGCTGCCGCTCAGACGAAAGCTCGCACACGCTCGCCGCCATGGCATTGGGCATAGACGGTGTGTTGGTCCGTCCGACCCACGGATACAAAAGCGGCCCGCTTGCGCGGGCCGTGGTCTTGTCGAGATTGTGCGGGGCGCGGGCAGCGGCCGCGTCCATCACCTCCGGCTTCAGTCGCCGCCGGCAAACCCGATCTTGGTAAGGTTGTAGGTCTTCGCGTCGGCCAATACGCGTGCCACAAACTGGTAGGCGACCGCGTCATCGGCAGCGATCTGGATCTCCGGCTGGTTGGTCTGTTGGGCAATAACTGCCAACTGGGCCTTCAGGCCGAGCTCGTCGACCGGCGTGTCATTCCAGTACAGCGCGCCAGCACGATCAATCTTGAGGTGAATCGGATCCAGCGGGGTGCTCATCGGCGGATTTGGATTGGGCTGCGGCAGATCCACCTTGATTTTGTGTGCAAGGATCGGCGCGGTAATCATGAAGATGATCAGCAATACCAACAACACGTCAACCAACGGCGTGACGTTGATTTCGTTCATGGGTCCCGCTGAGCGGGAAGCGTAGGCCATGTGGTTACTCCTTCCCGGTCGTCATGAAACCAACGTGGACCATGCCCTGGTCTTTGGCAGAGCCGATAACCGCACGCACAAGCTTGAACTCGGTGTCCTTGTCGGCGCGAATCTGCAACTCGGGCTGCGGCAATCTCTGCGCGTTGACCGCGAATTGGGCACGCAACTCCGCTGAAGTGATCGGCTGATCATTGAAAAACAAGCTGCCGTCCTGTTTGACCGCCAAATCCAGTGGCGGAACCTTGGGCGCTTCATCCTTGGCATGCGGGTTGGCGACGGGCAAGTCGACCTTGATGGAATGGGTCATCAGCGGCGCGGTGATCATGAAGATGATCAACAGAACCAACATCACGTCGACCAGCGGCGTGACATTGATTTCCGACATCGGCCCGCCGGAATTGCCTCCGGCACTCATGGACATGGGTCAATCCCTCACTTCTGGCTTTCGATGCGCGAGCCGGTGGCGAAGAAGTCGTGCAGGTCGTTCGCGAATTCGTCGAAGCGGGCGAATATCAAGCGGTTCGCACGATTGAACGCGTTGAAGGCGAAGGTTGCCGGGATGGCGGCAAACAGACCAAACGCGGTCATCAGCAACGCCTCACCGACCGGACCGGCGACCGCATTCATTGAGGCGTCGCCCGACGCGGCGATGCGCATCAGTGCATGGTAAATGCCCCATACGGTGCCGAGCAGTCCGACGAATGGTGCGGCCGAGCCAACGGTCGCCAACAACGTCAAGCCGTCTTCCAGACGCAGGCTTTCGCGTGATACGGCCTGACGCAACGCGCGGTCAATGAACTCCGACCGGCTGAGCGCTTCCGATAGCCGACCGCTCGCGGAGGCAGCGGCCTGTTGATGATGAGTGACAGCGGCAGCGGCCTCCAACGCAATCTTGGAAAATGGCTCGCCTCGCGGCTGCGATTCCAGCTCGCGAATGGCGTCTTGGGTGGAAGCGTTACCCCAGAATGCGTCAATGACCTTGGTGGCCCGACGCTGTACCACGGCCGTACGAATCGTATTGGCGATGATGTAGTACCACGTCAGGAACGACATGATGATCAAGGTCACGAAAACGACCCAACCAAGCCAGTCAAAGTTTTGGATCAAATCGCCAAAGCCCATCGCCTTCATGGCTTCGGCGTTGGTATTGCCAGCCACCGCTTGTGCGGCATCGGTCGTTGCAGGAGTCTGTAGGAACATAACGCTACCCTAGGGAAGTCAAGCGTGAACTGTAACTGTAATCGGTAACGACTGATTGCAGCAGATTGATATCGAAAGTCACTGGTATACGAACATCGGCCTCAACCAAGCTGGCTGAGATTGAACGTTACTGGCACACGTGCGTAACCCTCAACCTTCTGCCCATTGCGGACAGTCGGGTTGAAGCGCCACTTCTTTGCCGTTTCCACGGCTTCGCGATCGAGTTCCCGATAGCCGCTGGACTTCTCGACCTTGATGTCCTTGGGCGAGCCGTCCACGCCCACCAGAATCATCAGGATCACCGTACCCTCGTGGCGCTGGCGCACAGCTTGCGGCGGATACTTCGGCTGAATCCGATTGTTGTAGCTGAGATCCGAGCTCGCAGTGATGTCTTGCGGCGGTTGCGGCGGCTGCGGGGGAGCGGGCGGCGGCGCCTGATAGGCGTTCTGCGACACTTCCTCGACGGCCGGTGGCACGGCAGGCGGCGGCGGCGTACTAACCGGCCGCACCTGCGCCACAATCTTGGCCGGCGGCTGCTTGGGCGGTTCCGGCGGCGGCGGCGGCGGCGGCGGCGGCGGCGGCGGCGGTTCGATGAAGTTCACCTGGACAATGCGCTCTTTTTGCGCCTGATCCTGTTGCTGGGGCGCTACCGGCGCCACCATCAACAAAAACGCAAACGCATGCAGCCCGACGGCCACAGCCAACGCCCACGTGCGCTTCCAACTGAATCGCCCGGATTCTTCGTTACTAGAGGCCATCTGTCACTGTCTGAAGCTGATCGTGCGGAAGAGAACGTTGCCCCAAGGTGCCGTTCGGTATCGCCATGAACCGCAAGCGATACTCGTCACCGGGGAAACGAGGGGGGAAGGTGTTCAACGTTACAACAGCGCTTGGCATTTGTATAGCATTGACGCGACACAGGGACGCGAATAGACGTCTATCTGCTGGATTGGCTCGCCACCGGCCGTGCTGCTCACTTGCTGTTACCAGCTTGCTTCAGCCAGGCATTGGCTTTGGCTGCGGTTTCCGGTTGCTGCGCGGCGAGTTTCATGGCGGCAATGGCTGCGGGCTTGTTCTTCAACCCGCGCTCACTCTGAGCCAGCAACATGTAGGCCGTGCCTTTGTGCTCAAGGCCTTTGTCGATGCCTTGCTGGATGAAGGTCTTGGCTTGGCTGTATTTGCTTTCGGTCATCAGCAACTGGCCGGCGCGCAGCGCCGCCTCGCCGTTAGTCGCCAACGCCGACGCCTTGCTGTAATTGTCGATGGCTTTGTCAATATTGTCTGACAATTCAGCAGCTTGCCCCATCAACATGTAATTGTCTGCACTGGCAGTAACGATCCCTTTGCTGGTGCCCTCGTTCAACACCTGCGTGGCTTTGAGCGCGTTCGGCTTGGCGTCGTCAGCGGCCTGTCCGGTGATCAAATACAACTTGGCCAGATTGACGTAGCCCGACTCGGTGGTGAGCGTACCGCCCGCACGCGCCTTCTCCATCAACTGGATGGCCTCGGGATACTTTTGCGCTTGCATCAAGATCGCAACAGCGTTGTTGAGCGCAGCGGGATTATCAGGCGCACTTGCCAACTGTTTTTGCGCGAGCTGCGCGGCTTGGTCGGTCTGCCCAGTCTCCGCATAGCTGGCCATCAGGATCTGATTCCAGCTCGCTTGCGGCTTGTCGGTCAGCGATTGCGCTTTCTTGATGGCCGCAATGGCTTCGGGATATTTTTCCAGACGATAATCGGCGTTACCTTCCAGCGCATAGGAATCAGCTGTTTCCTTCTTGCCTTCAGCACGCCATTTGGTCAAGGTATCCAGCGCGGCCTGATACTGCTGGTCGCCGACCAGGAACTGGGCCAGCATGTACTGCAACTGGAAATAGGTGTCGTTGGGCAGCACGCCGTTGGCGAGGGACTGTTGCAGCAGCGCGATGGCGCCCTTGTGATCATCAGCGTTGTACTTGAGGTTGGCCATGCCCTGCAGCGCCAGCGCCTGCGCATATTTGCTCTTGCTGTGGTCAATCAGCGGCTGCAGGTATTCCTGCGCCTTGGCCTCGTCGCCGGCGTTGACCGCGTCCAGGCCGAGGTTGAGCGCCTTCTGATCTTTCTGACTGGTCAAGTCGAGCTTCGGCTCCACCCGCTTGGTGTCGGGATACTGCACCTCCGCCTTGGCCGCGTCCTTGCTGGAGTGCTTGCGCCCAGCCCGATCATCACTGCTCGAATCCTGCGCCGCGGCCGAGTCCGGTTGCGCTGCGGCAGATGACTCGGCCGACGCCGTCGGCTGGGTCATGGCGGAGCCGGAGAATATGCACAGAGTCGCGGCAAGCGCGCTAGCCAGAAGTGTGGTTTTCATGCAAATACCCGTGCGAAAAAAGGGAGGTCTGGTCGAAACGGCGCGAAGCAGACGCGCAGAGTAAAGGTTGGGCGCGACAAAGCTCAAGTTGCAGCGCCACATTGGCATCAGATATCCAGATTGGCGACCTTCAACGCGTTGGCCTCAATAAAGTCGCGTCGCGGCTCCACCGCTTCGCCCATCAGCATCGAAAATATCTCGTCGGCAGCCTGTGCGTCCTCGATCCCGACTTGCAACATGCGCCGGGTATCCGGGTTGACCGTGGTTTCCCACAGCTGCTCCGGGTTCATTTCGCCCAAGCCTTTGAAGCGCTGGATACTGCGGCCTTTCTTGGCTTCTTCCAGCAACCAGTCACGCGCGTCGGCAAAACTGAGCACGCCACGTGAGGCGTTACCCCGGCGCACCACGGCGTCGGGTTGAACCATGCCGTGAATCTGCCGGCTGATGGCCAGAATGGGACGGAAATCGGCGCTGCCAAAGAAGGCCTGCGGCATCAACCACGCATGGCTCAGGCCATGTTGTTCGCGCTGTACCTCGACTCCTGCCGCTTGCTCAGCCGTGGCCGCACGCAGCGTGATGCGATAGTGCGCCTTGCCCAGCCCGGTAGCTGCCAAGCGCGTCGTCGCGTCGCGCAACCATGTCTGCAGGGCGACGGGGTCGCTCCACAGCTCCGGCTCCAGTGGCGTGTGCTCGAGCAACGCGGTAAGCATGACGGCATCGAAACGGTGCGACAGCTTGGCCACCTGATCGAGTGCACGCTGGTAGTCGCGCAGCAGCTTTTCCAGCGCGGGGCCGGTGATCGGCGGCGCATCCGCCTGGCAAGTCAGTGCGGCGTTGTCGACCGCGCTGGAAATGAGATAGTCATTGAGCGCCGCGTCATCCTTGATGTAGAGCTCTTGCTTGCCCTGCTTGACCTTGTACAGCGGCGGCAAGCCGATATAAACGTGGCCTCGCTCGATCAGCTCGGGCATCTGCCGGTAGAAAAACGTCAACAGCAGGGTGCGAATGTGCGAACCGTCCACATCAGCATCGGTCATCAGGATGATGCGGTGATAGCGCAGTTTGTCCGGGTTGTACTCGTCCTTGCCGATGCCGGTACCCAGCGCGGTAATCAGGTTGCCCACCTCGGCCGACGCCAGCATGCGATCGAAGCGCGCCTTCTCGACGTTGAGAATCTTGCCTTTCAATGGCAGCACGGCCTGGGTCTTGCGGTTGCGCCCCTGCTTGGCCGAGCCACCAGCGGAATCACCCTCGACCAGAAACAACTCACATAGGGCCGGGTCCTTCTCCTGGCAATCAGCCAACTTGCCCGGCAGACCGGCAATATCCAGCGCGCCTTTGCGTCGGGTCATCTCGCGCGCCTTGCGCGCCGCTTCGCGTGCGCGTGCGGCGTCGACCACCTTGGACGCGATCGCCTTCGCTTCCGCCGGGTGCTCCAACAAAAATTCACCAAGTTTTTCGTTGACGACCTGCTCGACAACGGTCTTTACCTCGGACGAAACCAGTTTGTCCTTGGTTTGCGACGAAAACTTCGGATCCGGCACCTTGACGGACAGCACGGCGATCATGCCTTCGCGCATGTCATCGCCCGAGAGTCCGACTTTGGCGTTCTTGGCCAGGCCTTCTTTTTCGATGTAGTTCTGCAGTGAGCGCGTCAATGCCGCGCGAAAGCCCGTAAGGTGTGACCCGCCATCGCGTTGCGGAATGTTGTTGGTGAAGCAATACATAGATTCCTGATAAGAATCAGTCCATTGCATCGCAACCTCGACGACGATACCGTCCTGTTCCGAGAGCAGGCTGATGACATTGGGGTGCAAAGGCGTCTTCAACTTCGCCAGATACTGCACGAACGAGCGAATGCCACCTTCGTAGGCAAACGACTCATGCTGGCCTTCGCCGCGCTCATCGGTGAGCTCGATGGTGACGCCCGAGTTGAGGAACGCCAGTTCACGCAGGCGCTTGACCAGCACCTCGTAGCGAAACTCGACGTTGCCGCCAAATGTGTCGGTGCTGGGTATGAAGCGCACGAGTGTGCCGCGACGGCTGGATGGCCCGATGACTTTCAGCGGATAAAGCGGATCACCGTGGCTGTATTCCTGCAGATGCTCGAAGCCGTTGCGCCAGATGGTCAGCCACAGGTGCTCGCTGAGGGCATTGACCACCGAGACGCCCACGCCGTGCAAGCCGCCAGAAACCTTGTACGAGTTCGCGTCGAACTTGCCGCCGGCGTGGAGGATGGTCATGACCACTTCCGCCGTGGAACGACCCTCTTCCGGATGAATTCCCACCGGAATGCCGCGGCCGTTGTCGCCGACGCTGCAAGAACCGTCTTCGTGCAAGGTTACCGTGACGCGATCGCAATAGCCCGCCAGGGCCTCGTCAATGGAGTTATCCACCACCTCGAACACCATGTGGTGCAACCCGGTGCCGTCATCGGTATCGCCGATATACATGCCTGGACGCTTGCGTACCGCTTCCAGGCCGTGCAGTACCTTGATGTTGCTTGAATCGTAGGTGGGTTCGCTCATTGCAGACCAACTCCTGGCGCCAACAACCCGCCCGACGCGGCGCAGTGAGGAGCCGGGCAAAAGGATATTCAAATCGTACGGTGTAACCCTTCGATTATAGCAGGAGCGTCAGTACGCCTTGTTCCACGTGAAACACACGGGCTGAAGCGGCCACCAAAGCCGACGGCTGCTCGGTACCACTGAGAAGTATTTGTGCTTGCGCCGTCAACAACTGGGTCACAACGGCGCTCTGATGGGCTTGATCCAGCTCGGAGGCCAAGTCCGCGCGATGCACGCCAAGCGTGGTGTGTCCGCGCGCCACGTCCCTGCCTCGTTGGCTGTGCAACAGATCCTGCAGGTCCCGGTCATCTGCCCAACCGCGTCGATAGCGCAGTTCCGGCGCACCGAGCTCCGGCACCAACCCGGCAACGCTCTGTTCCAGTTGCGGGCGCAAGCGATCCAGATACGTTCGCCGCTGTTGGTCGATTTGCGTCGCGGTTTGCGCCAGTTCGATTTCCCACGGCACGAACAGCGCGTCACTCGCAGAGGCTACCGAGCGTAACAAGCTGTTGCGCTGTTTGAGCGCCCGCTGATAGCGGCGCCACACCGTCAGGAAGGTTGGTTCCACGTGGAACACACCCCAGTCCAGATAGCGCCGCCGCTCTTCCGCCGCCCCCGCAATCAACGCGTGCCCGCCTGGCTCGAAGCACACCACAGCGCACTCCGTTACCAACTGGCCGATCGGCACGCCTATGCCATCGACTTTTGCATCCCATCGCCCCGTACTGCGCCCCAACCCAAGGCGACTGACGCGGCCATCGGCACGTTCCAGCTCGGCAAAAATCGACAGTTCGGCCGCACCACGCTGTTGCAATGCATCCTTGGCTCCACTGCGAAACGAGCGCGCGTGCGATAGCAAAAATGCCGCCTCGAGCACGCTGGTCTTGCCAGCGCCATTTGCGCCGACGAACATGTTGATCGCCGGTGCCAGCTTCAATTCCACCTGCGAGAGGCAGCGCAAGCCCTGAATACGCAGGGTTGTCAATCTCATGCTTGCGTTACGCGTAAGCAAAAACGCCGAGGCGCTGCGCGAGCGTCCCGGCGTCGAGTATCGATCCGGCGTACCCCAAGTGGCATCGTGACGTCAGAGCCGTAACGGCATGATGACGTGACGCGCCTGCTCGTTGTCTTGCTCCTGCACCAGGCAACTGGATTGAGCGTCACGCAAACTGAGCCGCGCCCTGTCGCCGCGCAGCGCGCTCAGTGCGTCCAGCAGATAGCCGACATTGAAACCAACTGCAAGGTCGGTTACCTGGGTATCCGCTTCCACCTCTTCCACAGCCTCCTCCTGCTCCGGGTTGTGCGCGACGATGCGCAACTTGCCGGGGGAAAGCTCCAGGCGCACGCCACGGTACTTCTCGTTTGACAGGATCGCGGCGCGCTGCAGTGCGCCGCGTAATACCTCGCGATCGAGCACGGCGTTCTTGTCGGCGCCTAGTGGAATGACCGCCTCGTAATCCGGGAAGCGGCCATCGATCAGCTTGGTGGTAAACATCACGTCACCACGCCGCACGCGCAGGTGATTTCGCCCGAATTCCAGCTCAACCACGCCGTCACCGGTTTCCAGCAGACCGACCAATTCCGTCACGCCTTTGCGCGGAATGATGATCTGGCGACGCGTTGTCACCGTGGTTTGCAACTGCGTTTCCTTCATGGCCAGACGGTGCCCGTCGGTCGCCACGCAGCGCAACGTGTGTTCCTGCAGATCCAGCAGCATCCCGTTGAGGTAGTAGCGCACGTCCTGATTGGCCATCGCAAACGCTGTGCGCTCCATGAGATCGCGCAACGCTTCTTCCGGCAGGCTGACTTTTTCCACCAGATCAATATCGTCAATGGTGGGAAACTCACTGGCGGGGAGCGTCGTCAACGTAAAGCGGCTGCGGCCGGCGCTCAACGCCACTCGATCACCGTTGAGCTTGAGGTCGATGCGCACGCCGTCTGGCAACGCGCGGACAATGTCGAACAGCTTGCGCGCGGGGATAGTGACTTCACCGTCGTCCGGCTTTTCCACGTTGGCAGAGGCCACCATCTCCACTTCCAGGTCGGTGGCGCTGAGCGACAACCGCGTCGCGGCAACTTTGGCCAGAACGTTGGCCAGTACTGGCAAGGTCTGGCGTCGTTCGACGACCCCAACCACTTGTTGCAGTGGTTTGAGCAATGCTTCCCGTTGGATGCTGAATTGCATGGCGTGGCTTCCCCTCTACTTGCTGTTCTATCTTTAAAAGAAGTGTAGTAGCTGTTGTTGGCCTTGTGGACAACTTTATTTTTTCATATTCTTTTGCATTATCATAGACTTACATGATTATTGAGTTGTTACCGAACGGGCTGTCAGGCTGTGCGTCATTTGTGGATAACTTTTACGGCCATTCGATGCACTGGTTGTCCACAGCTTTGGTTGCTGGTTATGCCCTGCTTTGTCGGTGGTTGCCTAGCGCCATTAACCTGACAACGTGCGGATCAATTGTTCAAAATCCTGGCGCATGCGCGGATCGGTTTCGATGAGTTTGCGGATCGTCTTGCACGCGTGCATGACCGTGGTGTGATCGCGTCCACCGAATGCCTCACCGATCTCCGGCAGGCTGTGTTCGGTCAGCTCCTTGGCCAAGGTCATGGCAACCTGCCGCGGGCGTGCCAACGAGCGTACGCGACGCTTGGATAGAAGATCCTGCAGTCGGACATTGAAGTACTCGGCGGTGATCTTCTGAATATTGCCGATGGTGATCGCCTGCGCATGCGTCGCGAGCAGGTCGCGCAGCGTCTCTTCGGCAAAGTCCGGGGTGATCGCTTTGCCGTAGAAATTGGCGCGTGCCGCCAGCGTGTTCAATGCGCCTTCAAGATCCCGAACATTCGAGCGAATCCGCTTGGCCAACAGCATGGCGACATTCTCGCTGACGTCCACCCCTTTTTCATGGGCCTTTGCCAGAAGAATGGCAGCGCGAGTTTCGAAGTCTGGTGGCTCGATAGCCACTGACAGGCCCCATCCCAAACGGGATTTCAGGCGTGGCTCGAGCTTGTCCACCTCCTTGGGGTAACGGTCGCAGGTCAGGATGATCTGCTGCTTGGACTCGAACAGTGCGTTGAACGTATGAAAAAACTCTTCTTGCGTGGTGTCCTTGCCGGCAAAGAACTGGATGTCGTCAATCAACAACGCGTCGACTGAACGAAAGCGGCGCTTGAACGCGTCCATGCTCTTGGCGCGCAGAGCCTCGATCATCGAGCCCACGAATTGCTCCGAGCGCAGATACAGCACCTTGAAATCCGGGTTGCGCTCACGCATCAAGTTGCCAGCGGCGTGCATCAAGTGCGTCTTGCCCAGTCCCGTGCCGCCATAGAGCAGTAACGGGTTGTACGCGCGGCCAGGATTGGTCGCCACCTGCATTGTCGCTGCCTTGCCCAGTTGATTGGACTTGCCCTCGACGAACGTTTCGAAGGTGTAGTGCGGATCAATGTTGGCATGGAAGGCCGGGGTGGGCGACGGGCTGGCATGCCCATGCCCCGTGCTGGTTGGGCGCGTTGCCGGTACTGGTCGCGCGCTGGAACCAACTTCCAGATGCACCACGCAGGCGTGGCCGCTCAGTTGCTGCAGCACCGCTTCAATCTGCGTGAGATAGCGTTCGCGCACGGTGTCCAGGGTGTACGGATTGGGCGCGAACAATTGCAGGTTGCTGCCATCATCGCGGGCCTGTAGCGGCATCAGCCAGGTGTGCACGTCCTCACTACTGAGATTGACCTCAAGACGCTCAAGGCAACGCCGCCACAAATCACTCATGAATACTCGTCAGCCACAGGCTTTGGCGCTTGCGCGCAGAGAATGGGTTAGTCTAGCAGCAGCCATGTGCGGCACTGATCGCGTCGCCACGCGGCGCTTTGCGCCCGTGCGCTATTTGACAGCGGCAACAAGAACCTCACATACTCGCACACCTTTTTACGTCCATTCCCTTCGGAGTAACCATGAAGCGGACTTTCCAGCCCAGCAAACTCAAGCGTGCCCGTACGCACGGCTTTCGCGCCCGTATGGCCACCGCCGATGGGCGCAAGATCATCAACGCGCGGCGCGCCAAGGGTCGCAAGCACCTCATCCCGTAGCCCGATTGCCGGCTGTGGCCTTGTCACCTGTCGGACTGCCGCGCGCGGCGCGACTCCGCCGAGCAGCTGATTTTGCCGCCTTGCGCAGCAGCAGCGGACGCTTGGGCGGCCGCTGTTTTCGTTTGCGCTACGCGCCGAACGCCTTGGGTCATGCGCGACTCGGATTGGCCATTTCCAAACGTGTCTCCAAACGCGCGGTTGAGCGCAATCGCATCAAGCGATTGCTGCGTGAGTCGTTTCGTCGCGTGCGCCTGCAGCTGCCGGCGGTTGATCTGATGGTGATGGCACGCGAGGAGGCCGCCGGTGTAGACGGCCCGCTGTTGCTGGCGCAGATTGACGAATTGTGGAAAAAGCTGCTGGCGACTCATGCTGCTGCACCCATGCCTCCGCTGGCCCACCATTGAAGCAACCCGACGTGACCGCCACAATCGCGCGTTGACTTGCCTAACTTGCCCTTCCGCGGCTTCAAGTGTCGTGGTGCCACCGGATCTGCCTTCGCGATGAATCAAACGCGCACGTTTCTCATGTTCGCCCTGTTTCTGGCATGGGAGAAGGACTACGTTGCACCGGCGCCAACCGCTGCCACTAGCGCAGTCAGCGGGCCGGTGGCGGCTGGCTCGGCTGTCGGTGACAACAGTGTGCCAGTAGCGGTTCCCGGGGATACGCCGGCGCCACCCGTCGTGGCCAGCACGAGCGCTGCGCCAGTGGCCACGCCTGCGCCAATGGCTTCGCAGCTGATCACCGTGCGTACTGACGTGCTGGATCTCACGCTGGACACGCGTGGCGGGAGCCTGGTGCACTCCGCGCTGTTGGCGTACCCGTCCAGGGCGCCGACGCGCAAGGCACCGCATCCGCCTTCGACAGTTTTGCTGAACACCACCAATGCCACCTACTTTGTCGCGCAAAACGGCTTGGTCAGCAGCAGCGATACCGCGGTGAAGGACCAGCCCAATCATCTCGCGGTGTTCCATGGCGATAGCGCGGCCTACGTCTTGGCGCCTGGTCAGAACGAGCTGAAGGTCAATCTGGTCTGGCAGGATGCAGCCGGCCTCAAGGTCACCAAAACCTACGCGTTCAAACGTGGCAGCTACGAGATCCAACTGACCCAGCGCATCGATAACGGCACGGCCACGGCGTGGAGTGGCAATGCGTATGAACAGTTTCTGCGCGTGGAGCCGCCCAAGGCGACAAGTTGGTTGAAGAGTTACATCGATCCGGAAACGCGCAGCTTCCAGGGTGCGGCGTGGTACACCGGTGAGAAGTTCGAGAAACTGACTTTCAAGGATTTCAGCGAGCCCAAAGACCGCTTGGACAGCTCCTTCAAGGGCGGCTGGGCGGCGATGCTGCGCTTGTACTTTTTCGCGGCGTGGATACCACCGGCCAACCAGACCGCGCACTACGTCACGCAAACGGTCGATGCCGGCAGTGCCCAGCCGAAATATCTGATCCGAGCGGTGGGTCCGGCGTTGCATGTTGCACCCGGGCAAAGTGCGGATAGTCAGGCCCGTCTGTACCTCGGCCCGAACCTGCAAGGCAAGCTGGACACGATCGCGCCGGGGCTGAATCTGACCATCGACTACGGCATGCTCAAGATCATCGCCGTGCCGATGCATGCGGTGCTCTCATTCTTGCACGGGATTGTGCCGAACTGGGGCGTGGCGATCATTCTGTTGGTGCTGCTGATCAAGGGGCTGACCTGGAAGCTGACGGCCGCGCAGTACCGCTCCAGCGCCAAGATGCGCAAGTTGTCGCCACGCCTCAAGGCGCTCAAAGAGCGTTACGGCGACGACAAGCAGAAGATGCAGCAAGCCACCATGGAGCTGTACAAGAAGGAAAAGGTCAACCCGATGGGCGGTTGCCTGCCGGTGTTGATCACCATGCCGGTGTTCTACGGCTTGTACTTCGTGTTGATGGACAGCCTGGAGTTGCGCCACGCCGCGTTCCTGTGGATACCTGACCTGAGCGCGCCCGATCCGCTCTACATCCTGCCCATCATCTATGCCGTGGTGATGCTGGGCACGCAGTGGCTGAACCCGGTCGCCGCCGGCATGGATCCGACGCAAGCGAAGATGATGAAGGTAATGCCGTTGCTGTTCACCGTGATGTTTGCGTTCTTCCCGGCCGGCTTGTGTCTGTATTACGCCGTGAACGGCATCGTCGGCCTCGGCCAGCAGTGGTGGATCACCCATCACATCGATCGCGAAGACGTGGTCGCCAAACCCGCCTGAACCGAAGCGTGCGCGTACCTTGCGCAGCGGCGCACGGGCAACAGGCGCGGCTGCGTTCGTTTACAGTCGCTCCATGACCACGCCAGCCCAAGACACTATTGCCGCGATCGCCAGCGCTGCGGGCGCTGCGGGTGTGGGTATCGTGCGCGTGTCCGGGCCGCAGGTGCCGGCGATTGCCCGTGCTCTGCTCGGCCAGACGCCCAGTCCACGCTACGCACACTTCGCAGCCTTTCGCGAGGCGGATGGCGCACTGATCGATCGCGGCTTGCTGCTGCACTTCCCTGCGCCGGCGTCATATACCGGTGAACATGTGCTCGAACTGCAGGGCCACGGCAGCTCGGTGCTGCTCGACATGCTGTTGCGACGCGTGTGCGCACTCGGTGCGCGGCTGGCGCGCCCCGGTGAATTCACCGAGCGTGCGTTCCTCAACGGCAAGCTCGACCTGGCTCAAGCCGAAGCCGTGGCTGACCTGATTGCTGCGCGTTCGCAAGCGGGCGCGCGCGCCGCGTTGCAATCGATGGAAGGCGTGTTTTCTCAGAGGGTTGCGGCGTTGCTGCAGGAGCTGATTGCGTTGCGCGTGCACATCGAGGCTGCGATCGACTTTCCGGAAGAGGAAATCGACTTCCTCGCCGACCCGGCAATTCAGCAGCAGCTGGATCGCGTGCGCGACGAGTTGGTGCAGTTGTTGCGTGAAGCGCAACGCGGCCTGCGTCTCAACGACGGCCTGCGCGTGGCGATCATCGGCCGCCCAAATGCCGGCAAATCCAGTCTGCTGAACGCCCTGTCCGGCACCGATCGCGCGATCGTCAATGCCGCCGCCGGTACGACCCGTGACGTGCTGCGCGCAAGCCTCGACCTGGATGGCATTGCGCTGGAGCTGGCCGACACTGCCGGCCTGCGTGATACCGAGGATGAAGTCGAGCGCGAAGGTGTACGCCGCGCCCACGGTGAACTGCAGCGTGCCGACGTCGCGTTGCTGGTCACCACCGCCGCCGATGTCACCGCCGACCTGGCGTTCTTCGCTAGCGTGTCCGCCGGTGTGGAACGCGTGGTGCTGATCAACAAGATCGACCTCGACCAGCTGAGCCCGCGCCAACACCAATGCGATGGCATGCACTGGCTGTGGGCGTCGGTAAAAACCGGCGCAGGCCTCGACGCCCTGCGCGAACATCTCAAGCGCGTGGCTGGCGCCGGCAGTGGCGAAGGCACCTTCAGTGCCCGCCGCCGTCACGTCCTGGCGCTGCAGCAAGTAGACGTCCATTTGCGTAGCACAGCAAACGAGCTCGTCCACGGCGCTGGCGAACTCGCCGCCGAGGAACTGCGTCAGGCGCAGCAAACGCTGGGGGAAATCACTGGTGTATACACCAGTGACGATTTGCTCGGTGCCATCTTCAGCTCGTTTTGCGTGGGCAAGTAGCTCGGCCAGCACACTGGTCCGGTTTCAGCTCGGGCATGAGACCTCAGCCGCTATGTTTGGCCAGCAAGGCACGGAGCGCTGGTTGTGTCGGCATGCCCGCCTGTGCACCCAGTGTTCCCACCGACAGCGCGGCCGCGGCGCAGGCTTTGCGCACGGCCGTCGGCAAACCTTCGTGCAGAAATACCGCGAGCGCGGCGTTGAACGTATCGCCGGCGCCGGTGCTGTCGGTGACGTTGACCTTGAACCCGGGTTGGTGGATCGGCGCACCTTGCTCGCGGTACCAGGCGCCTTGGTCACCGCGCGTGAGTACGACCGGGCAGGGTGCGCGCTGCATCAGGTTACGGAAATCCTCGGCCAGATCGGCGCCGAGCAGCGTGGCGAGTTCGTGCTGGTTCGGGGTGACGTAGCGGGCCAATTGCAGCCAACTGATGGGTAACTGTTGCGCAGGCGCGGGGTTGAGGATGACCGGCACGCCCAGGCGCTGGCCGAGACGCAGGGTGGCCTCCACCGCTTCCAGCGGTATCTCCATCTGTACCAGCACCACGTCGGCGCGTGCGATCCGCGTTTGCGCGGCCTCGACTTGGGACGGTGTGACGTGGGCATTGGCAGCGGGCACCACGATGATCTGGTTCTCGCCGCCAGCCACGGTGATCGAGGCGGTGCCGCTGGCGCAATCGTCCAGCGTCACGGTGTAGGTGAGATCAATGTGTTCGGCAAGCAGGCCCGCGCGCAGTTGCCGACCGAACGCGTCGCCGCCAGTGGCGCCGACCAGCGCCACTTCGGCGCCCAGCCGGGCTGCGGCAACCGCCTGGTTGGCACCCTTGCCGCCGGGGTTGGTCACGAAGCGTTCGCCAAGGATGGTTTCACCGGGACCGACGAAGCGCGGCGCCTGCGTCACGAGGTCCATGTTGATGCTGCCGACGACGACGATGCGGGTCATGCGTTGCTCTCCGGAGATCTGACGCTGCAGTGGCAAGCGTCGGGAAAGCTTAGCGCCTCAGGCGGTAGGTGAGCCGGTTCGGATCGCGCGCGGACGGCTCGGCCAAAGCGCCGAGAGCCCGCTGTCCGGCCGGCCCAGCGCGGCCCTGGTCGCGTTGTGGTGTACGGAAGACCCGCCTTGCGGCATTGGCCAGCAGCAAGGCCGGGCCCTAGTCCGGACAGTACCGGCGCCGCACTCAATAGGCGTGTTCGACGCCCGAATCGCCGCCTTCTTCCAGCGGTGGGGCCGTACCACCGACCGCCAGCAAGGATTGCGCGTAGCCGTCCTCCATGCTGACAGTGGATACCTCGTCCCAAGTGAAAAACGACACTTCACGCATCCACTCGGCGTCGGGGCTGAGTTCCTGCACGTAGAAGCCTTCGTCTTCGGTGCTGACCAGTCGGCCGATGTAGCACACCTCCGATTCGTCTTCGCTGTCGACATGCACGCCGATGATCGGCGCATAGGCCCCGGCGGCCTGGATCACGTCGCGGATACTGTCCAGCGGGAAGCCTTGCAGCGACTGTGGTTGCAATTGCTTGAGCGCGAGTGCCCTGGCGAAAAAGTCGTGGTGTTTGTCAGGTGCTTCCAGCTCGGTGACATCGCGGTGGCGCATGACATACATGCCATCGTAGGTGACACCGTCACCGACCACCCAGAGCAGGAAAAACTCGCGGCCGACCCCGCCGACGTAGCCACAAAAGCTGCCGTGTTCGAGGTCTTCGCGCCACAACCGAACCAGGGTGTGGTTTTTCTGGGCTTCGCGCAGCTGTGCGCGCTGACCAGTAGTTTTCAGTTCAATAACGTTGTTCACAGCGCGCATTTTAGCAGATTGGCGGGCGGTCGGCCCAATCACAGGATGTAGCGACTAAGGTCTTCGTCTTTTACCAGACTTTGCAAGCTTCTGTCGACCTGTTCGGCGTCAATCACGTACTTTTCGCCGGACTTGTCCGCAGCCTCGTAAGATATGTTTTCCAGCAGACGCTCCATCACCGTGTGCAGCCGGCGGGCGCCAATATTCTCGGTGCGTTCGTTGACCTCAAACGCTATCTCGGCCAGCCGATCAATCCCCGAGGCGGTGAACTCCAGCTCCACGCCTTCCGTGCCAAGCAACGCAACGTATTGTTTGGTCAGTGCATTGTGGGGCTCGCTGAGGATGCGCTTGAAGTCGTCGATGCTGAGCGCGAACAGTTCGACACGAATCGGCAGGCGCCCTTGCAGTTCGGGAATCAGATCTGATGGCTTGGCCAGCGAGAACGCGCCCGAGGCAATGAACAACATGTGGTCGGTCTTGATCGCGCCGTACTTGGTGGAAACGGTGGAGCCTTCCACCAGTGGCAACAGGTCGCGCTGGACGCCTTCGCGGCTGACACCGGCATGCCCGTGGTCGCCGCGCTGGGCCACCTTGTCGATCTCGTCGATGAAGACGATGCCGTTCTGCTCGCACGCCTCCATGGCCTGTGCGCGGATTTCTTCGTCGTTGAGCAGTTTGCCGGCTTCTTCGTCGATCAGCAGCGGCCGTGCCACCTTGATCGCCAGCTTGCGTTGCTGGGTCTTGTTGCCGCCAATGTTCTGGAACATCTGGCGCAGTTGCGACCCCATTTCCTCCATGCCCGGCGGAGACATGATCTCCACGCCGACGTTCATGGCGAAATCCAGTTCGATCTCGCGGTCGTCCAGCGCGCCTTCGCGCAGCTGCTTGCGCAATTTCTGCCGCGTGTCGGTGTGCTCGGTGCTGGATGCTGCCGGCGGGTCGTGGCTCCAGTCGCCGGGTGTCTGACGGCGCGGCAGCAGTGCGTCGAGGATGCGGTCTTCGGCGTGGTCTTCGGCGTGCGAGCGCACGCGCTTGATCGCCTGCTCGCGAGTGAGTTTGTACGCCACGTCGGCGAGATCGCGAATGATGGATTCCACATCCTTGCCGACGTAGCCGACCTCGGTGAACTTGGTCGCTTCCACCTTCACGAATGGCGCATGGGCCAGCGTCGCCAGGCGCCGCGCAATCTCGGTCTTGCCCACCCCGGTGGGGCCGATCATGAGAATGTTTTTCGGCGTCACCTCGTTGCGCATGTCCGGCTCCAGTTGCATGCGCCGCCAGCGGCTGCGCAAGGCAATGGCGACGGCACGCTTGGCGTCGTGCTGACCGATGATGTAGCGGTCCAGTTCGTTGACGATTTCGCGCGGGGTCAATTCAGACATGGGTGGTCTCTGCAAGATGCGTGGGAGCCGGTCGGGCGGCTGGAAAAAAGCAGGCGCGCTGGCGGGAGCGAAGCAGTGCGCCGAACGCGCCGTTACGTTGCGTCCGCACTCGCCGCCGCATCGAGCTCTTCGATCGACACGTTATGGTTCGTGTAGATGCAGATATCACCGGCAATCTGCAGCGCCTTTTCGACAATGCTGCGCGCGTCCATGTCGGTATTCTGCATCAGCGCCAGTGCAGCCGATTGGGCAAAGCCGCCGCCAGAACCGATCGCGATCAGGCCGTGTTCCGGCTCCAGCACGTCGCCGTTGCCCGAAATCAGCAAAGACGCATCCTTGTCGGCCACCGCGAGCATCGCTTCCAGCTTGCCGTAACGCCGATCGGTCCGCCATTCCTTGGCCATCTCCACAGCGGCGCGGGTGAGGTTGCCGCCATGCTTGTCCAGCTTGCCCTCGAACAACTCAAACAACGTGAAGGCATCAGCGGTGGCGCCGGCAAAGCCGGCCAGCACATTAGCCGCCTTGCCGAGCCGGCGAATCTTGCGTGCGTTGCCCTTGACCACGGTGTTGCCGAGCGTGACCTGGCCGTCGCCGCCGATCACGACTTTGCCGTTGCGGCGCACGGAAATGATGGTGGTGGCGTGGAACGATTCCATGGGAGCTCCGTAAAGTGCCTGAGCGCACGAAATGGGGCCGATGGACTTTCGCTTCAATACCGTGGCATGAGGAGCCAGGGTTTCCGTCAGCGCGAGGGTACGCAGTCTATGGCTTGCGTTTGGCCCGCGGGTGCGCGGCGTCGTACACCTTGGCCAGATACTGAAAATCCAGATGGGTGTAGATCTGCGTCGTGGCAATGTCGGCATGGCCAAGCAGCTCCTGCACCGCACGCAGGTCGCCGGACGATTCCAGCATGTGGCTGGCGAACGTGTGGCGCAGCAAATGCGGATGGATGTGCTTGGGGATGCCGTGCTGCAATGCCAGCTTGTTCATGCGTAGCTGCACCGTGCGCGGGTTGATCGGCGCGCCACTGCGGCCACGAAATATCGGGCTGTCCGTTTGCATGCCTTCTTCTGCACCCAGCGCGCGCAGCGCGGCGACGGCAAAACGACCTACCGGCACGATGCGGGTCTTGCTGCCCTTGCCCAGCACGCGCACTTCGCCTTCGTCCAGGTTGAGGTCGATCCAGCGCAGGCCGCACAATTCGGACAGGCGCAGGCCGCTGGAATAGAACAGTTCCAGCATGGCCCGGTCGCGCACCGCCAACGCGCCGCCACCGTCGGCTGCCATCAACGCGCCGGCTTCGTCCACGTCCAGTACTTCGGGCAGCTTGCGGTGGATCTTCGGGCCGCGCACGCCGAGTGCCGGGTCGTGGTCCAGTTCACCGTCGCGTTGCAGTTGGCGGAACAAGCTGCGGCAGGAGGACAGCAACCGTTGCAGGCTTTTCGGTGCCAGCCCGGCGCGGTGTTCGGCAGCGATAAACGCACGCATCGCGTTGCTGCCCAGCGCGCCGAAGTCGATGATCTCCCGCGCCGCCATGAAGTGTTGCAACTTGGCCAGATCGCGGCGGTAAGCATCCACGGTGTGCGGTGAGGCATGACGCTCGTCGGTGAGCCGCGCCAGCCAGATCGCCACTTGCCGGTCGGCGGTCACGGGGTCAGGCGACATCCCGCGAGCGGGCCAGTGCGGCGGTGATCGTGGCGCCGATCATTTTCAGAAACAGCGTGCCCATGCCGGGCTGAAAGCGATCCGGATCGGTGCTGCCGATGGCGAGAATGCCGCAGTCGCCCAGGCGCATCAAGGCCGCCGATTTGGTTTGTGCAGCCTTGGCGCCGAACAGACGTTGCAGCTTTTCGGCGGACACGCGCCCGGACATCGGTTCGTTCGCGCGGAAGAAATCGGCGAACTCGGGCAGCGCTTCAATCCCGCCGGGAATCCGTAGCAGCCAATCTGCCGGCGGTAGCGGCGGCACGTCACCGAACAACAGCAGGCGGATTTGCTCGCTGCGAAAGTCGGCGCTGAGCTTGGCCACGATGCTGCGCGCGGTCACCTCCATCGTGTTCGCGCGCAACAGGGCGACAGTGAGTGCGTGCACGCGTTCCATCAACTTTTCGTTCTCGGCGGCAATGGCGATCAGTTCGGCCAGGCGCTGCTCAAGTTGGGCGTTCTTCTCACGCAAGCTGTGAAGTTGGTACACCGCCAGTGAAGCCACTGGTCCATCCGCACGCTGCACGGTCAGACGCGTCGCCAGGTCCGGATAGTCGCTGAGAAACTCGGGATGGTTTTTCAGGTACGCGGCAACGACGCGCGCCTGGGTGGCGTCATCAAGCAGAGTTGCGGTCATGCCAAGGTCCTCGAAACAATGCAGGTTACGCCATGGATGGGTCGATATCCCGAGTGTGCGATGGACGCGCGCGCCGGGCAACCGCCAGGATCAATGCGCAGATGGCCGGACTGGCCATTCTCCTTCGAATGCAAATGCCGCCGGCCCAGTCATCCACAATGGCGCGTGCTTGCCGGGCCACGCGATGTGCAACGTGCCACCGGGCAAATCCACCTGGACGTTGGTGTCCACCTCAGCGCGCTGCTGCAGGACGGCCACCGCCGCACACGCGCCGCTACCGCAAGCCAAAGTCCAGCCGGCGCCGCGCTCGTGCACGCGCAGGCGCACGTGGCCGCGGTCAATGATGTGCACGAAGCCGGCGTTGCTGTGTTGTGGGAAACGCGGATGGGCGGACAGCAGCGGCCCCAGCCGCTCCAGTCGCGGATCGGTGAGATCGTCTACCCGCAGCACGGCATGGGGGTTGCCCATCGATACCGCGCCGATCGTCAGTATTTCGCCGTCGGCCTCGATGGCGTAATGCGGCGCCATGGTATCTGCGAGAAACGGGATACGCGCTGGTGCGAAAATCGGCTGGCCCATGTCGACGGCAACTTCGAGCGCGCCAAGCAGACGCACGGTCACCGCGCCGGAGGGACTGGCCAGTTGCACGCTGGCACCCAGTGCCAGCACACCGGCGCGATGCAGCCACGCCGCGACGCAACGCACGCCGTTGCCGCATTGTCCGGCGCGGGTGCCGTCGCGGTTCCAGATCCCATACGCGAACGCGCTGGTGGCATCGCACGCCGGTTCAATGCTGATCAGTTGGTCAAAGCCGACGCCGATACGCCGGTCGCCCAGCGCGCGGATTTGCGCCGCGTCCAGTGGCATGGGGTGCTGCCGGCAATCGAGCAAGACAAAGTCGTTGCCGATGCCGTGCATTTTCGAGAAGCGCAGGGATGGCATGGCGATCCGTGGCGCGGCATTCAATGCCGCACGCTGGGTGGTGCCGGCGTGGTGGCGGCTGCAGCCGGCGCGGTCGGCGCGGTGGCTGCAGGGCGGACCGCCGGCAACTGCAACGGGCCTTTGTTGCCGCAGCCGACCAGCGTGGCCGTAGTCAGAGCCAGCAACAACAGCATGGGTCGACGCATGACGAGGTCTTCCTTTGAGGGGTAACTGGTAGCGTGCACCGATGCGCGCGAGGACGTTGCAGTATAGCGGCGCGGTTTTGCGCCACGCGGCGCTGTCGCCGCACCGGGCCGCTATCATGCGCAAACACCGCGCGCCGCGCGCCGAGGCACTTGTGATGGATTGGAGCACCGTGTTGCGTTTGCCGACCACGATTTTGCTGGTGCTGGCCGGCATTTTTCTGTTGATGACGCTGGTGCAGCTGGTACGCGTGCGGCAGCGGATGCGCAACGAACGCGCACTGGCGGCAAGCTGGCATGGCCTGATGTGTTTGGTGTGCTTTGCGCTTGGCTTGGTGCTGGTCGGTGCGGGTTTCGCGCTGCGCGGCTATCGCTTGCTGAGTGACGAAGCGCCGGTGGTGGATATTGATGCTCGCATCCTCTCGCCGCAGCGCTGGGCGCTTACGCTGACCTGGCCCGATGGTGCCACTCGCAACGTCACCGTGTCCGGCGACGCGTGGCGGCTGGAAGCCGTCGTCCTGAAGTGGAAGTTGCCGGCGGTGCTCGCGGGCGTCCCACCGTTGTATCGGCTGGATCGCCTGTCCGGTCGCTACGACGACGCGCAGCAAGAGGCCAGTGCACCACGCACGGTGGTCGATTTTCGCCAAGCCGGCGCATTTGATCTGCTCGATTTGCATCGACAGTATCCGCAGTGGTTGCCGGCAGTGGACACGGTGTACGGCAGTGGCGCCTTTTTGCCGCTGGTCGACCAAGGCCACTACGCGGTCAGTTTGATGCGCACTGGTGCATTGGTCGCGCGGCCGGATGCAGCGACCGAGCAGCGCATCGGACAACCGTTGGGCGGTTAAGCCGCGCGCGTCATCCGATGCTGGAATCAGTCAGCGGCAGGCGCAGCCATGCGGACGCCTGGCGCAGCACAAACTCCCGCTGCACGTGCGCAAACAGCTCGCGTTGGCCACCGAATGGCAACGCGGCGATCGCCGCGGAAAACTCCAGCCAGCGGAACGCGCTGTGCTCGTTGTTCAACTGCACCACTGCATCGTCCGCGACTACGGCAACAAACGCCGGCACTAATTGGACGCATTCGTCGTTGACGTCGTAGAACTGTTCGCAGCTGTCAGCGGAATACAGCACGAGTGGTTGCAGCGAGGTTTCCTCGGCCAGCTCGCGCAGCGCGCACTGCCACATCTTCTCGCCGGCTTCGAGATGTCCGGCAACGTAGCTCCAGGCGCCAGTCAGGTACGGTCCAGCGCGTCGAACCAGCAACACGCGCACGTCGCTGCCGGCGCCGCGCAACACCACGACGGAGGCCATCGTGCAGCGGATCGGAATGTCGGGCATGGCGAATGACTCCTGGTTGCTCGCTGCGAGCGGCGCATAGCTGGGCGACCCTGGAAGCCGGCCCGGCGCATCGCCCCGGACCGGCGTGCCGTAGCGGGCCCTTCACCAGCCGCGGTACGTGATTCGCGCAGCTACCCCAGCATTTTCTCGTAACGCCACGCGTCGGAGCCATCCTGATAAAAGTGCACGTAGCGACCGATGCGCACGTAACCGAGGTGTTCGTACAGATGGATCGCCCGCGTGTTGCTCACTTGTACTTCCAGGCGCAGCGCCCGACAACCGCGGCGGCGAGCGGCGTGTTCGGCCGAATCCAGCAGGGCGGTACCCACGCCTTGGCCGCGCGCCTGCGGCTGCGTGGCCAGCGAGTACACCCGTGCGAGCTTGCTGTGTTTGCGGAAAAACAACACCGCGGCGCCAAGGAAATGGTTGTGGCTGGCGCTGGCTACCAGCACTTGCGCGGAGTCGCTGTCCAGATGGCGACGGTACTGGGCACGGCTGAGGCGATCGCTGTCGAACGTGCGCTCTTCGAGCAGCACCAGTTCGTTGAGGTCGGTGTTTTCGCCGCGACGCACGTGCACGCCCGCGTGCTGCGCCGGAACCTGCGCGGTGCGTTGCGGCTTCCTGCGCGCGACGGTGCGGGCCTGGTTCGGAATGGTGGGGGTGAGTGTAGACACGCGCGAACTTTAACAGTCTGTGCGTGATGTGGCGTCGATTTGCGCTCTGGCCCTGCAGGCTGTCTGCCCGGTGAGTGCGCCGCGGCGGTGCGCTGCATGGAACTGACCGGGTGCTGGCTGCTCGCGCGTTTATATTCGCTTCAGCGCGCGGCCTTGTACCGCGCAGAGCGTGTGCCAAACTCTGCACTTTGTGCCAGCGCGCCCGATTTGCGCGGTGCGTTCCACGCTCCCGTTGGGCATTGAGTGATGTCATGACCCGTTTGGTCGTTGTTGTGGAGAAGGCTGCGGATTGGGCCTCGTACTACCCGTCGGTCGACGTCATGGGCGCGATGGACTACCTGCGTATGCCGGTCGGCCATGATGACGAACGCACGCATGTGTTGAACCTGTGCCGCAGCTACAAATATCTTGGCGCCGGCTACTACGTCTCGCTGCTCGCCGAGGCCCGTGGGCACAAGGTGATGCCGTCGGTGCGCACGGTGAACGACCTGCGCCGCCGCTCGCTGTATGGCGTGGACATCGAAGATCTCAACCAGAAGCTTACGCACTTTTTGCCGGCGGGCGGGCGGGACACGACCGATTTCGGCATCCTCGTGTACTTCGGCGAGACCGCGTATCCGGCGCTGCAGGATCTGGCGCGGCAGGTGTTTGAATCCTTTCCGTGCCCACTGCTGCGCATCGAGTTTGTGCGCGATCGGGTGTGGCAGGTAGCGTCGATCAAGCCGGTGGGCTTGCATACACTGGACGACGCACAAGAGGATGCGTTTGCTGAGGGCCTGGATCACTTCTCGAAAAAACTGTGGCGCAAGCCGCGCGCGCGCAAGCTGTATCGCTATGACCTGGCGATGTTGGTGGACCCGGCCGAGGTGCTGCCGCCATCGGACAAGAAGGCGCTGAAGAACTTCATCAGTGCGGGTCGCCAACTCGGCGTCGAAGTCGATCCGATCGGCAAGAATGATTATCAGCGCCTGGCCGAATACGACGGCCTGTTCATTCGTGAGACCACGGCGTCGGACAATCACACCTACCGCTTCGCGCATCGCGCGGAGAAAGAAAACATGGTGGTGATCGATGACCCCAGTTCGATCCTGCGTTGTACCAACAAGATCTTCCTCAACGATTTGATGGTGTCGCACAAGCTGGCTGTGCCACGCACCGAAATCCTGTATCGCGACGATGCCAAAGGCATGCGGGAGGTGGTCAGCCGGCTCGGTTTTCCGTTAGTGCTTAAAATTCCTGACGGCTCGTTCTCGCGCGGCGTGGTCAAGGTGGAGAGCGAGGAAGCGCTGGAGCAGGCGGCCAGCGGATTGTTCCAGCACAGCGCGCTGCTGCTGGCGCAAGAGTACGTCTACACCAAGTTCGACTGGCGCATTGGCGTGCTCAATCGCCAGCCGTTGTATGCCTGCAAATACTTCATGTCACGAGGGCATTGGCAGATCTACAACCATGGCGCGAAAGGCGCAGACAAGGTCGGCGCCTTCGAAAGCGTGGCCGTCAGCCAGGCACCAGTTGAGGTGGTGAAACTGGCGCTGAAGGCGACTGCGCTGATCGGCAATGGCCTGTATGGCGTCGACCTGAAGCAGGTCGGGGACAAGCCGGTGGTGATCGAGGTCAACGACAACCCCTCGATCGATTCTGGCGTCGAAGACGGCTACCTCGGCGACAAACTGTATCTGCAGATCATGCAGGAGTTTTTGCGCCGGATGGAACGCAAACGGCAGGGCGTGGCGAGCTGAGTGGCCGATGGACCGCACCGCACGCGAGATCTGACCCGCAAGTACGTGTCAGTTCCAACTCGTCGCGCGGCAGGCACGGCGACGCGATCCGCAGCGCCGTAACAGGTGTCCGGGCAAACCTGGCTCCAACGCCAGCAATATCATCAATGGTGCCAGCACCAGCCAGAATGCCAAGCTCCAGCCGAGCAATGCGGTGTACGCCGGAAGCAACCCGGTGAGCAACAGCACACTCCCGACCAGCAGCCACAACACGCCACCGCCAAGCAGGCGCTGTCGGTAACGCAACATGGATGAAAGGGGATACCGGTACATGGGCACAAGTCCTGACTGGATGTTGTACGCAGTGTGTGAGGTGTGCGTCTCATCGGCTGCGACCGTGAGTGTTGTCGCGTGGACCAGCGCCGCCATCCTTCGTACGGGTGGCTTGTAGACTGGCCGCATTACGCCGGTGGCGGCGTCACTGTCGAAACGAGTGTGTTGTGGCCGCAGCTCAATTTGCCGTATTTGGCCATCCGATTGCGCACAGCCTGTCGCCGCGCATTCATCAGGCGTTTGCGCAGCAAATCGGCGTGGCGCTAAATTTTCGCGCCATCGACGTCGCACCCGAGGCGTTCGCCGTCGTCGCGCAGAAATTCTTTGCCGACGGCGGCGTTGGCGCAAATGTGACCTTGCCGCACAAGGTCGCCGCCTATGCGCTGGCTGCCGAACGCAGTGCCGCCGCCATACGCGTTGGCGCCGCGAATGTGCTCACGCGGCTGCCTACAGCCCAGCTCGCAGCGCACAACACCGATGGTGACGGCCTGATCCGCGACCTGACCGAGCGCCACGGTGAGGACTTGCGTGGCCGCCGTGCGCTGCTGCTGGGTGCAGGCGGCGCCGCATGGGGCGTGGCGTGGAGTCTGCTGGATGCCGGCGTGCTGTCACTGGTGATTGCCAACCGCACGGCTGCCAGAGCCGACCAGTTGGCCGTTGCCATTGGTGATCCGGCACGGGTGCACACGTGTCATTGGGATGACCTGGGCCACGCCGGCAGCTTTGATCTGATCGTCAATGCCACCTCCGCCGGCGTGCTGGGTACCGCGTTGCAACTGCCATTCTCACTGCTGGGTTCGCGTGCCCTTTGCTACGACCTGTCATACGGCCCGGCGGCGCTCGGCTTTCTGGCTTGGGCGCACGCCGCGCAGGCACTGCGCGCGTTCGATGGTCTGGGCATGTTGGTGGAAACCGCGGCCGCTGCATTTGCCCTGTGGCACGGCCAACGCCCGGCTACCGAGCCGGTGTATCAACGCTTGCGTGCCGACGAGGGTTGACGCGGCGGTGCCGACCGCGCGTCACGCGGTGGCCAGATACTCGTCCTTCAGCCGCACGTAATGGTCGGCGGAATATTGCAGTTGCTCGATCTGCTGTTCGCTGAGCTTGCGCACGAGGCGCGCCGGGTTGCCGACCCACAGTTCACCGTCGCCGACAACCTTGCCCGGTGCGATCAAGCTGCCGGCGCCGACAAAGCCGTACTGGCCGATCACCGCGCCATCCAGCACGGTCGCATGCATGCCGATCAGGCAGCCATCGCCGATCCTGCACGCATGCACGACCGCGCCATGGCCAACCGTGACGCCCGCGCCAATCACACACGGCAATCCGCCAGGTGCATACGGGCCATCGTGGGTGACATG
>CAJDTO010000001.1_pt2 | contig 51760 bp, 48 predicted proteins | sample 7389821 | NCBI WGS metagenome assembly CAJDTO01 (sample SAMEA7055651, study PRJEB34461) | soil metagenome | biome: terrestrial ecosystem; feature: Peninsula; material: soil | place: Antarctica | collected 2016
CCGTAACGAGCGAGCAGCGCGAAGCACTGCGCCAGCAGATGGCGCAGGCCTACGCCGTGGAAGCCACGCGCGAGATGGTCGACATGCTGCGCTCGAAGGCCAAGATCAAGTACAACAAGACTTTGCTGTAGGCCACGTGGATCGTGCGCTGTTGCGTGCCAGCGACGACGGTAGTGACCGTGTACCGGAGGCACGACGGTGGATGTTGCACTATGCGCCGTCGGCGCTCAGATGCTTTAATTCGCGGCGCCGACCTGGAGTACCTGGCCGGGGCGTAATGAGGGGCCCTGAAGGTCGTTCCACCGGCGCAGTTGGTTGATGTCGACCGAGTAATGGCGTGCGATTTGCCACAAGCTATCGCCGCTGCGCACCGTGTGTGTGCGTGCGCGTCGTGTGCGGTTGGGAACTGGTGTCGTGACCATCGCGGCAGACGACGTGTTCATCCACGCCGTGGTGTTCAACGTTGCGGTTGCGGTAGCGGTCTGGTTCAGCAACGCCGCACGAAATTGCCGGGCGTGGTTTGCTGGTAGCAGCAGATATGCTGCGGCGTGGCTGTCGATCATGTCGCTGCGAAACCCGGTGTTGAAGTCCTTCAGCGCATCCACTGACATCCCGGCGTGGTCGGCAGCCAGCGTCATCGGCATGGAGTGCGAGATTGGCACCTGCACGAGGTGCTGCTCTCGCGGCAAGGTGGGCAAAGTGACGCCGAAGCGTTCCGGTTCGCGCACCACGCACGCGATCGCCAGCAGCTTGACAAGGTGTTGGCGCGTCACGCTGCGCACTGGCCATGTCGGGATCGCCGGCTGCGCGGGAGGCAGGCCGTGCCGCCTGATGAAGCGGGCGGTGGCGGAGGCGCCGGCGTTATAGGCGTAGTCCGCAACGCGCCAGTCGTCGAACTGATCGTGGTATCCGCGGAGCAGCTTCATGACGGCATTTGCGGCTGCAGGTACGTCGAGGCGACCGTCATAGTGGCCGTCGACGCGCAAGCCCATGGTGCCTGCCGTGGTTGGCATGATCTGCCACATGCCGGCGGGGAGGCCGCGCCGTCCGGGCACCGCCTGAAAATGGCTCTCGACCCACGGCAGCAAGGCAAACTCGCCCGGGACATTGTATTGCTCGGCAATTTGCTGCACGTATACCAGCCGTGGCAGCACAGTGCGCAATTTGCCTTCAAATTGCGCATGGTTGCGCGTGTACCGTTTGGCCCAGACCCCTACCGATGGGTCGGCGTCGCAATCGGCCATTGCAAAGCTGCCACGCAACCGTTCCCACAGATCCGTGGCCTCAGGCGCCATGACAGCGGGATCCATCGGTGATTCTTGCGCGCTGGGTGGCGCTGCAACGGTAATGGCGGGTAGCTGATGGGGGGTGTTGGGCACGACGGGCGGGGCGCTGGCGCAGGCGCCCAGTCCGAGCGACAGTGCGAGCGGTAACGTTCGCAGGAGCCGCGCCATCAATGAAACCCGTCCTTGGCTGCGCGCAGCGCGGTGAAGCAGGCAACGCGATCGTTGTCGATGGCATGCTCGCGTTGACACCAATCCATCACCGGTTTGGCGTCCACGCGGAGAAACGGGTTACTGGCCAGTTCGCTACCTAATGTCACGGGCAGTGTTGGCTGGTTCTTTGCGCGCAGCCGCGCGACTTGTCGACGGCGCGCTTGCAACGTGGCGTTGCGTGGTTCGATGGTGTGGGCAAAGCGCCCGTTCGCGGCAGTATATTCGTGCGCGGCACACACTTGAGTGCTGGCCGGCAGCGTCGAGAGGCGATCGAGCGACTTGAGCATTTGCGCTGGCGTGCCTTCAAACAAGCGTCCGCAGCCGAGGCTGAACAGGGTATCGCCACACAACAGCAACCCCTCGCCAACATACGCGACATGGCTGCGTGTATGGCCGGGCACGTCGATAACGGAAAATCGTGCGCGTGGGAGCTGCAGATCAATCGTGTCACCATCATTGACGGGATGGGTTGTTGCACTGATGCGCGTGTCTGGCGGCGCATACACTGGAACGCGCTGTTGCGCCAGCAAGCGGTGGACGCCGCCGATGTGGTCCTGGTGATGGTGCGTCAGCAAGATTCCACCCAAGTGCAACTGGCGCGTCGCCAATGCGTGCAGCACCACGTCGCCATCGCCGGGGTCGACGACCAACGCGTGGCCGCTGTCGTCGTGCAACAACCAGATGTAGTTGTCAGCCAAGGCCGGGAGCGCGATGAGATGCATGGGGGTATCCACTGCGGAGCAGAAACGGATCGCACTGTGGGCGCGACCATCGCCGCTGCTGTCCACAGCGGCGCCAAGCGGTCGACTATAAATGCTGCACTCGTTAGTAAAAGGTTAACCAACTCTACCTTCCGTTCAGCTTGTTGCCATGCCAGTCAGTCTTCAGCGATGTCAGTGGGCACCCACAGCCGGTACACTTCGACACGTCATTGCTGTTGAATTTTGCTGGCATGCACGCATCTCGCGACTGGAACGTTTATGCACAAGCCTCCTTGCGTGGCCTGCAAGATGCGCAGTTGCGCGTACTGCTCCCGGACTTGCAACGTTGCGCAGGCGATCATGCTTTGCTGATTGCCACGGCGGGGGGTGAACCGCCGCCGGCGCTGCCGTTACTTGCGTGCTGGACTGAATTGCATGTGGATGGCAGGCGTTATTCGGGCGATCTTGACGGTGCGACGGACGAACCACTGCCGTTCATTGATGATGCCTTTGACGTCGTCTGGCTGCGCCATGCGTTGGAGGTCATGCCGGTCGCCGCGGACGGGCTGCAGGAGGCGATCCGCGTCTTGGCGCCGGCCGGGACGCTGGTAATTGCCGGGCTGCACCCGCTCGGCGCATGGGCGCCGTGGTTTTACTGGTCGACGCGCGGGGCTGGGCGTCGACTGCACACTCCGCTGCAACTGGCGCGTACGTTGCATATCGCTGGTCTGGACGTCGTCAGCACGCGTCGAGTTGGCAAGCTGTGGCCAGTAGCAATGAAGGACCCACCAGCGGGTTGCACGCCATGGGGCGGTGGCTACGTCCTGCTGGCGCGCAAGCGGCAGTGTCTGGTGACGCCGTTGCGTATTCGTGCTGCACCATTGCGCATGCCGGGCAGCGTTCGTCTTTCACCCAGTACGCGGCGTGGTGCAACCGCGTGAATTTTACCAAGGTGTGCGTTCAACAATGAGTGAAGTGCAGGCGTTTACTGATGGTGCGTGTCTGGGCAATCCGGGGCCTGGCGGGTGGGCCGCGTTGCTCCGCGCGAGTGGGACGGAGCGCATGCTTGCAGGTGGCAACCCGGCCACGACCAACAACCGGATGGAGCTGATGGCAGCGATCAGTGCGTTGGAGGCGCTCAAGCGCCCATGTCAGGTGGCGCTGACAACGGACTCCCGCTATGTCATGCAGGGCATCGAACAGTGGGTCCCCAAGTGGCTGGCAAATGGCTGGCGGACCGCCGATCGCAAGCCAGTGAAGAATCAGGATTTGTGGCAACGTCTGGCCGCTGCCAACGCCGTGCATGCAGTGCGCTGGCATTGGGTGCGCGGACACAATGGCCATGCCGAAAACGAGCGTGTGGATCAGGCTGCACGCGAGCAGGCAGAGTTGCTCAGGGATGCGAAATGAGGCAGGTGGTACTGGATACGGAGACAACGGGTCTGGAAGTCCGCCAGGGCCATCGTCTGATCGAGATCGCCTGCGTTGAACTGATTGAGCGTCAAATCACCGGGCGCGAATACCAGACGTATCTTAACCCGGGCCGCGCCATCGATGAGGGCGCGCGAGCGGTAACTGGTATTGCTGACGAATTTCTGCTCGACAAGCCGTTGTTTGTCGACGTGGTTGATGAGTTTCTGGCGTTTGTCCAGGGAGCAGAGCTGGTGATCCACAACGCCAGTTTCGACGTCGGCTTTCTGGACGCCGAGTTGGCGATGTTGGTTGTGTCGCGTGGTTGCATTGCCGACCATTGTACGGTGCTGGATACGTTGGGCATGGCGCGCGCGCACTATCCAGGCCAGCGCAATAGCCTGGATGCCCTGTGCCGACGGTTGGGAGTGAATAATACACGGCGTGATGTGCATGGCGGGCTGATCGACGCTCAGTTGCTTGCCGACGTGTATCTGGCCATGACTTCGGGCCAAGTGGCGTTTGATCTGGGCTTCGAGGTTGGCCCCAGGCAACGTACTGCTGCGAGTGTTGCAACCTGCACATTGGCGGTGCGTCCAGCAATTCGGCGTGCGACACCCGCCGAACTGGCACTGCACGAACTGCGACTGGACGCGTTGGACGCAGCGACTCATGCGCCCAGTATGTGGCGAAGGGCGGAGCCTGATGAGCCCGTGATCGCCGGTCAGGCCGAGCGCACAAGCAGCGCGGTGACGTTGTCATCGCCACCGCAATCGAGCGCACTCAGCAACAATTGATCAACGCACTCCTGCGGGGCCAAGTCAGTACGCCCGACAATGTGCGCGATGGACGCATCATTGACGCCCTCGGTCAGCCCGTCGCTGCATAACAAGAAGCCCATGCCCGCCGCGAGTTTTCCGCGCGCCATGCCGATGCGTAGCTGCACGCTGGCGGTGACGCCCAAAGCTTGCGTGAGCACATTGCGTTGCGGGTGTTGCGCTGCCAGTTGCGGGCTCAGTCTGCCAGCTTCCACCAACGCCTGGACCAATGAGTGGTCATGACTGATCTGGTGCAGCGTTTTCTGCCACAAGTAGACGCGGCTGTCGCCAACCCACGCGACCTCGTAATCAGTTGCTGTCAGCCGCAGCGCGGCGATCGTCGTGCCCATGGGTAGCACGTCCACACCGTGACGTGGGTGGGCCAGCAGGCGCTCTGCGGCGCCTTGCACCGCCTGAATCAGATCGCACCCGCTGGTCACCAGATCCACCACTGCGTCGCGCACCAGCGCTGCAGCTACCTCGCCGTGCTGATGGCCACCCATACCGTCAGCCACGAGGAACAATCCCAACGCGGCATCCGCGTAGTAGGTGTCCTCATTGCGTGCGCGCCGAAGGCCGACGTGGGTGCCGTGTCCAAATTCGATCATGGTGGTCAGGTATACGAATGCGTGCAGCATGGCGGATGTATGGGGCGGGTGCAAAGCGGATTTGGCGGGAGCAGGCCTGCACCCGATATTGCGGCGCACGCGAGTCACAGTGCTGCCCGCCGCGCGCGGTATGACCACCCTCATCAGAGACGCAAAACGCCCCTTGCGGAGCGTTCGGCGTATCTGGCGGAGAGGGAGGGATTCGAACCCTCGGTACCACGCGAGCCGGCAAGTTTACGCGGTGGGCCGTGGTGAGACAAGCACACTGGCGATGCTGGACAGTCTCCCCACCGAGTGGCTCAGCCGGCCTTTTTCTTGGCAAGTCGCAGCCAGGTATCGACCACGGTGTCCGGGTTCAGCGACAGCGACTCGATACCTTGCTCCATCAGCCACTCAGCCAGGTCGGGGTGATCGCTCGGGCCCTGGCCGCAGATGCCGATGTACTTGCCTTTGGCGCGCGCGGTCTTGATCGCCATCGCCAGCAACTTTTTCACCGCCGGATTGCGCTCGTCGAACAGGCCGGCGACGATGCTGGAGTCGCGGTCCAGTCCGAGCGTGAGCTGGGTGAGATCGTTGGACCCGATGGAGAAACCGTCGAAGATGTCGAGAAACTCATCAGCCAGCAGTGCGTTTGATGGAATCTCGCACATCATGACGACTTTCAAGTCGTGCTCACCGCGCTTGAGACCATTTTTTGCCAATGCTTCGATGACCTTGGTGGCTTCGCCAAGCGTGCGCACAAACGGGATCATGATCCAGACATTGTCCAGACCCATGACGTCGCGTACCCGCTTGACCGCCCGGCACTCGAGCGCGAATGCCGCCGTGAACGCCGGATCGACATAGCGACTGGCGCCACGGAAGCCGAGCATCGGATTTTCCTCGTGCGGCTCGTAGCGTGCGCCACCGAGCAGGTTGGCGTATTCGTTGGATTTGAAGTCGGACAGTCGCACGATCACCGGCTTGGGAAATACCGAAGCGGCAATGGTGGCAATACCTTCGACCAGGCGGTCGACGTAGAAGCTCACCGGATCCGCATAGCCAGCGATACGCTCGTCAATCTTCGCCTGGAGGTCGGCGTCCTGCTGGTCGTATTGCAGCAGCGCGTTGGGATGCACGCCGATATGGCTGGCAATGATCATTTCCAGGCGCGCCAGGCCGATGCCGGCGTTTGGCAACATCGCGAAGTCAAATGCCCGTTCGGGGTTGCCTACATTCATCATGATTTTCAGCGGGGCTTCCGGCATGGCGCCAAGGTCCGCCGTGACGCGCTCAAATTGCAGAATGCCTTCGTAGATCGTGCCCGTGTCGCCTTCGGCACACGACACCGTAACTTCGGCGCCATCAGGGATCAGGCTCATGCCGTTGCCGGTACCCACTACCGCCGGCACGCCAAGCTCGCGCGCGATAATCGCAGCGTGGCAAGTGCGCCCGCCGCGATTGGTGACGATGGCAGACGCGCGCTTCATCACCGGCTCCCAATCCGGATCCGTCATGTCGGCAATGAGTACGTCGCCCGGCTGCACCTTGTTCATGTCCGCCAGCGAACGCACAATGCGCGCCTTGCCGGCGCCGATTTTCTGCCCGATGGAGCGGCCTTCAACCAGCACTTTGCCTTTCGCGCCCAGGTGAAAGCGTTCCAGTTGCGTGGCGTGATCGCGCGACTTCACGGTTTCCGGGCGGGCCTGGACGATATACAACTTGCCGGTCCGGCCGTCTTTGGCCCATTCGATATCCATCGGCCGGCCGTAGTGCTTTTCGATGATCAGCGCCTGGCGCGCCAGATCCTGCACTTCGTCGTCAGTGATGCAAAAGCGGCGACGCAAATCGTTCGGTGTGTCTTCGGTTTTTACGCGTTCACCAGGCGTGCTGGAATACACCATGCGCAACTGCTTGGTGCCCAGGTTGCGGCGCAACACGGCGGGCTTGCCGGCGTTCAACGTGGGCTTGAACACGTAAAACTCATCGGGGTTGACCGCGCCTTGCACGACCATTTCCCCCAGACCGTAGCTGCCGGTCACAAACACCACATCACGAAAGCCCGATTCGGTATCCAGGGTAAACAACACGCCAGCGGCGCCGACGTCCGAGCGCACCATCAATTGCACGCCGGCGGAGAGGAACACTTCCTCGTGCTGGTAACCCTGATGCACGCGATAGGCGATTGCGCGGTCGTTGTACAGCGAGGCGAAGACTTCCTTCACCTTCAGCAGCACGTCTTCAATACCGACCACGTTGAGATAGGTTTCCTGTTGACCGGCAAATGACGCGTCGGGCAGATCTTCGGCAGTCGCCGACGAGCGCACTGCAACGGCGATGTCACTGGCGCCAGCGTCTTTGCATAGCTTGATGTACGCCGCGCGAATCGCCTGTTCGAGCTCATTCGGGAGTGCCGTGTGCACGATCCATTCGCGGATGTCGTGACCGGCAGCCTTCAGTGCGTCGACGTCTTCCACGTCCAGGGTCGCCAGGCGCTGCTGGATACGTTGGGCCAAACCGCTTTTCTCCAGATACGCCTGGAATGCATCGGCCGTGGTGGCAAACCCGCCAGGCACGGAGACGCCGAGTTTGGCCAAGTTGCCGATCATTTCACCCAGCGACGCGTTCTTGCCACCGACCTTTCCCAGGTCAGTCATGCGCAGCTGATCGAGCCAGAGCACCAGATCGTTCAAGGGGATCTCCTGGAGAGTTGTGTGGAAAGATGTCGCCTGAAGCGCAGGCCGACAAATGGAAGTCGCAAGTCCGCGGCGGCGCTGCAGGCGTGTGTGCGTGGAGTATTGTCCGCTGTCCGTGACGCGCAGCACAAGAAGCCAGCGACCGCGCCATGTGATTGCGCCGCGTGCCGAGGGTCCGGCATATTGGGCGCAACGCGTACCTTTCCGCTTGCGCTAAGGTGCGCGTTGTTGCCATTTGTCGATCGGGTCTACTTCATGCGTCGCACCGTCTACTATATTTCAGACTCCACTGGCATTACTGCCGAAACCATTGGCAACAGCATCCTTGCCCAGTTTGAAGGGGTGCAATTTGACAAGCATCGCTTGCCGTTTACCGATAGTCCGGTGAAGGCGGAGGCGGCGGCGCTACGCATCAAGACCCGCTATGCGCAGACAGGGCAGCGTCCGATCGTCGTCAACACGATGGCTGACCGTGCGCTGTGCGAGATCGTTGCGGCCAGTGGCGCGTTGATGCTGGACGTGTTCGCGCCGTTCATCGGCGGGCTGGAAGCGGAACTGGGCACGCGGCGCTCGGGTGCCGTCAACCGCTCGCACGGCGTAGTGGATTTCGACAAGTACGAAGCACGCATCAATGCGACCAACTATGCCCTGTCGCACGATGACGGGATCGATGTGGACTACGCCGAGGCGGACTTGATCCTGGTGGGTGTGTCACGCTCCGGCAAGACACCGACTTGTCTGTATATGGCCTTGCATTACGGCGTCAGCGCCGCCAACTATCCACTCACCGATGAGGATCTGGAAAAGCTGGAACTGCCCGCACGCCTGCGTCCGTACCAGGATCGGCTGTACGGCTTGATGATCGAGCCAGAGCGCCTGGCGCAGATTCGCGAACAGCGACGCGCCGGCAGTCGTTACGCCACACTCAAGCAATGCCGGTGGGAATTGGAACAGGCCGACCGTTTGCTGCGCCAATCCGGCGTCCCCAGCCTCAACACTACCCACGTTTCCATCGAGGAAATCGCCAGCAAGATCTTTGACCGCTTCGGCATTGAGCGCACCATGTTCTAGTAGCGCTGCAGTGTCGGGAGTTTCCACTTTCATGATAACCGCGCTTGAAAATCGATCCATGTTGTTGCCGGGGCGCTTCGGTTTCCTCATGGGGCTGTACGCGGAAAATCATCAGCGTCTGGCGCGTTTGTTTGCGCCGAAAGCGCTCGCCACGGGGTCGTACGTTTCCCGTCTCGATGATGGGCTGGATGTCCATCTGCAGGTGCAGAAGCGCCATCCCTATACCTTGGAGCTGGAGCTGACGTACGGCTTCGTCGACACCCATACCGGCGTGCGTGCACCGTCGGCGCAATTGCGCGTGTACACCGATGCCTGTCTGACTGAAGCACTGCACTGCCACCCGGGACGTCACTTGTGGCAAATCCTTGGACCGTTTCCGGCAGCGCGCAGCGTGCTGCAATACCGCTTGCGCATGAACAATTTTCTTTCGCGCTGGCTGGAATACCTGGCTGAGCAGGGGCACAGCGTGGATACGCTGATTGCCGAACGGCCGCTGGTGAAAAGCGAACGGTGACATCGCGACAGTGCGCGTGCGCTTTTTGCCTTGTGCCGCTTCCGCGCCACAACACTCAACAAAAAACCCGCACAGGGCGGGCTTTTTGCAATAGGTGGCGGAGCGGACGGGACTCGAACCCGTGACCTCCGGCGTGACAGGCCAGCATTCTAACCAGCTGAACTACCGCTCCACATGGTTTGCAATTGACGCTGCGTCACTTCCTGTGCGTTATTGCGGTTGTGACCGGACTTGGCGTCCCCACGGGGATTCGAACCCCGGTGTCCACCGTGAAAGGGTGGTGTCCTAGGCCTCTAGACGATGGGGACAAACAAGTTGGTGGAGCCAGGCGGGATCGAACCGCCGACCTCCTGCATGCCATGCAGGCGCTCTCCCAGCTGAGCTATGGCCCCGCCGCTGGAAGTCCGGAAGAATAGGTTGCGATGGCATGTCCGTCAAGTTTTTTCTCAGACGCCCATCCGGTTTGCTGCAACTTTTGCCGTGCGATGAAAATACATGTCGACGTCTTGCCACCCACGCGGGAATGGGCAGCTTCTCGTCGCCGTCGCATCATTTAAGCTGTCATCGAGCAATGCGCATGACGGACACCGGAGCGGCATGAACGAAATCGGCTTCATCCGCGATTTGGCGATGGTCATGCTGGTCGCCGGCGCTACCACGATCGTGTTTCAGCGCCTGCGCCAGCCGGTGTTGCTGGGTTACATCCTGGCCGGCGTGCTGATTGGCCCGCACACGCCGGGCATGCTCGTTGCCGATCCACGCACGATCGAGGACATTTCCAACCTTGGTGTCGTGCTGCTGATGTTCACGCTGGGGCTGGAGTTCAGCGTGCGCAAGTTGCGCGAGGTCGGTGTCGGCATGCTTGCGGTGGCCGTGGCCGAAGTTGCGGCAATGCTCTGGCTGGGCATGGGCGTTGGGCGCATGTTTGGCTGGAACGGCATGGACGCGTTGTTCATCGGGTCGATCATTTCGCTGTCGTCGACCATGGTTGCCACGCGCATGCTGGCCGAGCGGCACCAGCAACATCAACCGTTTGCGCAGTTGGTGGTGGGGTTGCTGGTGGCTGAGGATATGTTGGCCATCATTCTGCTCACGTTGCTCACTGCCGTGTCCATCAGCGGCGCGGTGCAAACCGAGGCAGCGCTGACCCTGATTGGCCACCTGGGATTGTTCGTGATCGTGGGCATGATTCTCGGGTTGCTTCTTCTGCCGCGACTGGTGGACTACGTAGCCGGATTCGGACGCGACGAAACCTTGCTGATCACGGTACTGGCAGTTTGCTTCGGCGCGAGCTTGCTGGCCGCATGGATGGGTTTCAGCGTCGCGCTTGGGGCTTTTTTGGCCGGTGCGGTGGTGGCCGAGTCGCGCTGTGTCAGCCGTGTACTGCACTTGGTCGAGCCGTTGCGGGACATGTTCGCCGCGCTGTTTTTTGTCGCTATCGGGTTGAAGATCGACCCGCATCTTCTGCTGGAATATGCATTGCCGGCGCTGCTGATCGCACTGGTGGTGATCGTGGGCAAGACGGCCATTTGCAGCCTCGGTATTTTTGTCGTGGGACACGACCCGCGTACTGCGCTGCGCTCCGGGTTAGGCATGGCGCAGATTGGCGAGTTCTCGTTTGTGATTGCCGCCCTGGGCTTGTCACTGGGCGTGATCAGCGATTTTGTCTACCCCATTGCCGTTGCAGTATCGGTCATCTGCATGGCGACCTCGCCATATCTGGTGCGCTCGTCCGGCACGCTGACCAATGGCCTGCGGCGCGTGACGCCGCGTTCTATCCGGCTGCTCGCCGTCAGCTACGCCGGCTGGTTGGAGAATCTCAAGCCGGTCGAGGAGAACGCTGCGATTGCCGCGATTTTTCGCCGTCTGTTCTGGCATATCGCGGTCAATGTGCTGCTGATCATCACCCTGTTCATGATCGGGGCGTACATCAATCAGCACAACTGGAGCTGGTTCTCGATGCTTGGGATCAGTCGTGATCTACGCCACACCTTGATCTGGGCTGGTGCATTGTTTCTGTCGTTGCCCATGTTGATTGCGGTGTATCGCAAGGCCGAGGCGCTGGGCATGGTGTTGGCCGAACTGGGCATCCGCGAACGTTTTGCCGGCGCCTATACGCATGCGATCCGCCAGGTGTTGGCACGCGTGATTCCATTGGGTGCGTTACTGGCATTGGCCCTGCTGGTGGGCGCGCTGGGGGCGACGATACTGCCGCAGCGTGGCGTGCTGCTTTCATTGTTGCTGGTGAGCGTGGCACTGGCGATCGTGTTGTGGCGCAGCCTCGTGCATGTGCATGCACGGCTGCAGGCAGCACTGAAAGAGACGCTGGAGGGTACAGGCCCGCCTGACGATAGGTCAGCTTGATGCCGCACGTGAGTGTCGTCGGAACCTTTACGGTCACTGACGGTCGCAATCAAACATCGTTGCCAATACCTCACAAGCACAGCACAATACGAGGCCTGCCCCATGGGGGGTCCGGTTGGCAATGCCGGCATATCCACACACGAGGAAGTTTCGAATGAAGCATTTTCTGCGTCCCACGCTGATGGCGGCCACCATGGCCTTGGCGTTGGGCATGACAGCTGGCGTTTGCGCTCAGACCGCTGCTACCGGCGCCGCAGGCACCGTTGACAAGGCCAAAGCCAGTTATGTCGTTGGTTGGCAGATCGCTGGGCAAGTCCCGCCGATCATGCGCGAAGAGCTGGATGCGGCTGCTGTGGGCAAGGCGGTGACGGCAGCACTCTCAGGACAGAAGCCGACCATGACCGATGCCGAAGCCAAGCAGGTCAATGAAGCGTTCATGGCCAAGATCCAGACCAAGTACAAGGCGGAAATGGTCAAGCTTGGCGCCAAGAACAAAGCCGAAGGTGCTGCGTTTCTGGCCAAGAACAAATCAGCTGCCGGCGTGAAAACCACGGCTTCCGGCTTGCAGTACCAGGTCATCACCCAAGGCAGTGGTGCACGTCCGGGTCCGAACGATACGGTTGAGGTCAACTACACCGGTACGTTTGTTGACGGTCAGGTGTTTGATGCCTCCGCCAAACACAATCCGCCGGGCCCCGCTTCGATTCCAGTGGCCAACGTCATTCCCGGCTTCCGCGAAGGCCTGCAGTTGATGCAGGTGGGTGGTCATTACAAGTTGTTCATTCCGTCGGCGCTCGCGTACGGTGCCGAACCGCAGCCGCCGATGCCGCCAAATGCGACATTGATCTTCGACATCACGCTGGTCAAGACCGGCCCGACGCCGGCTGGCGCGCCGGCTTCTGCTGGCAAGTAATACGTCTTTTGCTGGGATGACAAGTCAGAAGGGCGCGATTTCGGTCGTGCCCTTCTTGCGTTGTGGCGCACCACCTGTCGGTGGCGTGGTAGCGCTGTGCGAGCGCCTGTACAAGCTTGCCGGATGGCGCGGTTACAATGGGCAGCGTATTTCAAGGAACGCCTGCGACGATGATGAAGGTCAGTATTTTCGGTATTGGTTACGTCGGCTTGGTGACAGGCGCGTGTCTGGCAGAAATGGGCAACCACGTGCTGTGCGTCGACATTGACGCAGCCCGGGTTTCTCGCTTGGAACACGGGCAGATGCCGATCTATGAGCCAGGCCTGGAAGCGATCGTGCAGCGCAACCACGCGGCTGGACGTCTGGATTTCACCACTGATGCCAACGCCGCCGTAGCGCATGGCGAGATCATTTTTATCGCCGTCGGTACGCCGCCGGATGAGGACGGCAGCGCGGATCTGAGCTACGTGCTGGCCGTGGCCGACACGATTGGGCAGCAGTTGGAGCGCACGGTGGTCGTCGTGAACAAATCGACGGTGCCCGTCGGCACCGCGGATCGTGTGCGCGCAACGATCGCCGCCGGGTTGGCTGCCCGCGGTTCGACCGTAGTGTTTGACGTGGTCTCCAATCCGGAATTCCTGAAAGAAGGTGCCGCGGTGGAAGATTGCTTGCGCCCGGACCGTATCATTGTCGGTGCGTCCAGCGAGCGTGCGGTCACGGTATTGCGTCGACTCTACGCGCCATTCAACCGCAATCACGAACGCATGGTGGTGATGGATGAACGCTCCGCCGAGCTGACCAAGTATGCCGCCAACGCGATGCTGGCAACCAAGATCAGTTTCATGAATGAGATCGCGAATATCGCCGAACGCGTGGGCGCGGACGTGGAGCTGGTGCGTCAGGGCATCGGTGCTGACCCACGCATTGGCTACAGCTTCATTTACCCGGGTGCCGGTTATGGCGGCTCGTGTTTTCCCAAGGATGTGCAGGCGCTGGAGTACATCGCGCGCAGTCATGGCTACGCGGCGCAGTTGCTGAGCGCAGTCGAGGCCGTCAATGGTCGGCAGAAGGACAAGCTGTTCGAGCTGATCACGCGCCACTTTGATGGCGAGCTGCGCGGACGCACCGTGGCGATCTGGGGTTTGTCATTCAAGCCGAATACCGATGACATGCGCCAGGCGCCCAGTCGTCAGCTCATGGAGTCATTGTGGGGCGCTGGCGCGCTGGTGCGCGCGTTTGATCCGCAAGCGATGGATGAGGCTCGGCGCATCTACGGTGAGCGCGCCGACCTGGTGCTGTGTGCGGATGCCGACGATGCACTGATTGGCGCCGACGTCTTGGCGGTCGTGACAGAATGGAAGACGTTTCGCAGCCCGGACTTTGTGCGCGTGCGCGCAGCGCTGAAGGAACCGGCTGTGTTTGACGGGCGCAATTTGTATGCGCCGGCCAGCGTCGAACAGGCTGGTCTGGCTTATTACGGCATGGGCCGCGGTCGCAGCGTGCAGGGTCGCGGCGCATGACCGAGGCGATCGAGCAACGCATGACGGAGCTGGAGATCAAGCTTACGTTCGTCGATGATACGGTGCGTGCTCTGGCGGACGCCGATGCCGGTCAATCGCTGCGCATAGCCACGCTGGAGCGCACGCTGCGCGATCTGCGGCGTGAACTGGTGTCGTTGCGAGTTGCACAGTCCGACGACCCGCACGGCGAGCCACCGCCGCCACATTACTGATCTGCTGTTTTCATCGAGTATTGAACCCCGCATGGCCGATTCATTGCGTGATCAGCTGCTGAAAAGCGGCATTGTCAAAGTTGTCCATCGCGACTCGCGGCCGATGGCGTCAGCGGTCAATGCGCCGCCCCGCAAAGCCGGCAAGCCGCAACGTGCTCCGCGCAGTCGACCCGCTGCCGCGGACGAGGTGGACTTGGCCAAGGCTTATGCGTTGCGTGCGCAACTGCAAGCACGTGAGCACAAGCAGCAGGCGGAGGACGCGGCCGAGCAGGTGCGTTTGCGGCGTGAGCGCAAGGCGAAAATCCAGCACTTGCTGGTCGACAATGTGCTGAGTAATCCCGATGCCGATCAGCCGCGCAACTTCGAATATGCGGGCAAGATCCGTCGCGTGTATGTCGATAAAGCGCAGTTGCTTGCGCTTAACGCCGGGCAGCTCGGCGTGGTGCAGCAAGGCGGGCGTTATTTGCTGGTGACGTGCGACGTTGCCAGACAGGTGTTGGCAATCGATCCACACCATGTGGCATTGCTGGTCGATCCGCAGGTCATTCCCGCCGCCGATGATGGCGTGCCGGACGATCTGGTGTGGTGAACCAGAGTGCCGGGTGAATTACGCCTGTGTTGAATCGTCCGCTGCCGTCAGCGCCGGATTATCCCAGCCATTGTTTGGTGTGAACCGTTCGCCGTACAGGCTTGCCAATTGCTCCAGCTGCTGCTTCACCTCGGCCACGCCTTCACTGCGCAAGTGCGCAATTGGACCACCGCGAAACGGTGCAAAGCCGGTACCAAAGATTACCCCTGCGTCGAGCAGGTCGGCGTCGTCCACCACGCCATCAGCCAGACACGCAACCGCTTCGTTGATCATCGGCAGGATCATCCGCGCCTGCACATCCGGCGGCGTGACGTAGTTTTTATCGACTGCCGGTTTTTGCGGTTTGCCATCTGTCCATGGGTACAAACCTTGGCCGTCCTTCTTGCCACGTTTGCCGGCTTCGAGTTTGGTGTCCAGCCCTGGGGGCAGTTGCAGTCCAAGGAATGGGGCAAGCTCACGGCCCACTGACGCGCATACGTCCAGCCCCACCGTGTCCGCCAGTTCGATCGGGCCCATCGGCATGCCGAAGCGCTTCGCCTCGCGGTCCAGTACCGGGCCGGGTACGCCTTCCGCAAACAGACGCATGGCTTCAAGCAAATAGGGCATCAGAATGCGGTTGACCAGAAAGCCGGGCGTACCTTTGACCGCGACAGGAAGCTTGCCCAAAGTTTTGCACAACGCGAGTGCGCGCTTCTCCACCGCACTATCCAGTTGATCGTGGCGCACCACTTCGACCAGTGGCATTTGTGCTACCGGGTTGAAAAAGTGCAGCCCAAGGAAGTTTTGCGGGCGAACCAGGTCGGTGCGCAGGTCATTGAGCGGGATGCTGGATGTGTTGCTGGCGAGGATGCTGTCCGCGCGCAGTTGCGGCTCCAGCCGCGCGTACAACTCGCGCTTGGCGCTGCCGTCTTCGTATATCGCCTCGATGGCAAGGTCGGCGTCGTTGATGCCCGTGCCGTCTGGATCAGCGCGCAGGCGATGAATCGCGGCTTCTATCCTGTCAGGTGTCTTCAGCTTTTTCTCGTACAGCTGGCGCGCGCGGTCCAGCGCAGGCTGGATGTATTGCATGCCACGATCATTCAGCGTGACATCAAGCCCACGCAGTGCACACCACGCGGCAATGTCGCCACCCATGACGCCGGCACCGGTCACGTGCACGCGCTTGACCTGCGCATCGACGCCGTCGGCTTGATGCTGCAACCGCTCGCGCAAGAAGAAAACGCGGATAAGGTTGCGTGCCGTCGGAGTTTCTGCCAAACGCGCAACCGAGTGTGCTTCCAGCTTCAGCCGCTGCTGGATGCTGCGACCACCGCGATGCCACACGTCGATGAGTGCAAACGGTGCCGGGTAGTGTTCCTTGCGTACTTTGCCGGCGGTCTGCTTGCGCATGATCGGCGCAAAAATCTGGCGGGCCACCCACGTGTTGCTGAGCCACACCTTGGTGCGTTGTCCGAGCGGCAGGGACGCTGGATGGCGCAGCAACTGCCGTGCTTCGCCAAGTAATTCTTCCGGACGTGCCAGCCTATCCACCAGGCCCATGGCAAGCGCGCGCCGTGCGGACAATGATCTGCCAGTGAGCATCAACGGCAGCGCTTCCGTGGCGCCGATCAGATACGGCAATCGCGCTGTACCGCCCCACCCGGGGTGAATGCCGAGCATGACTTCCGGCAACGCTATCCGCGTGCTCGGATCGTCGGCAGCGATGCGTTGGCGACAGGCCAGCATCAACTCGGTGCCACCGCCCATGCACGCACCGTGGATCGCCGCGATCGTAGGGCAACGCAACGTGGCCAACGATTCGTACACGCGTTGTCCGCGCTCGATATTTTCCAACACCGTACCGTTGCGGGCATACTCGACAAATTCCTTGATATCCGCGCCCACCGCAAACCCGGACGCTTTTGCCGAGTGGATGATCACCCCCACGGGTTCTTCAATGGCCAGGCGCTCGACGATTTGCGCCAGTTCGTCCAACACTGCGCGGGAGATGGCATTGACGCTGATGTTGGCCCGATCCAGTGTCAGCGTAACAATGCCATCGTCGCTGGCGCTGGTCTTCCAGTGGTTGAAACGCAATCCTTCAAACATGGCATGCACGGGTCGTGGAAGGAACCATCACGATACCGTTCCCCGGCGTCGATTGCGAGAAGCGCACGGCTTGCATGGCCGCGCATCGTACTGAAATGACCTTTGCGGCAAAGCCCTGCAGCACGCTTGACGCACGTGCGCCGACAAAAATCCGCAATCGCTTGCCGATTGGGGTAACGTTCGGGGTGTCGCAGTCGTCCGGTTGGCTCGCGCGCCGTGAGACGAACGGCGGTGTCTTTGGTCCACCGGTGCTGAATTTCCCTGATTGGGTGCAAGCAACGCAGGAAACTGTGGTTGATGAGTTCCGTGATGTCACCAGCGGCAACACAAGCAGGCAATGAGGTCTTCGGCCGCATCCTGGAAACGACCAGCGGCTTGGTTGTGCTCGACAGCGTGGATATTCGGGCGACCATCATCCAGTTTCGCGCCCTCGCGCGACGTACCGGGCAGGCAGCCTACGTGTGGGAACCGGTCATTGGCATGAGGAGCTTGCGGGATGTCCACGCGCGCTTCCCGGATTGCCAACGATTCGGGGGCGTTTTGCGTTACGTGCGGCAGAGTCTGCACTTTGGTGTGTATTTTCTGGTGGGGCTGGAGTTGCCGCTGAGCACCGCTGACGCCAGAGCGTTGCGTCAGCTCGCGCGCGCGCCCGCAGACTATGTGCGCCGCGTTGTGCTGATCAGCCCACCGGCCGCGCTGGTCGAGCATCTCGGCGATCTGGCCGACCACCTGCGCTATGACAACGCCAAGCCGCGTCATCTGCGTATGCGTGATGGTCGTTGGCTGGTTGAGGGGTGAGAGCGTATGGGCAACGGTATATTGGTGGTCGCGGCACAACGTGAATTGCGCCGACAGTTGTTTGCTGTGTTGGACCGAGCCGGTTGCGCGCCGATCTACATCGCGCGCGATTGCGCTCATGTCAAGGCCGCGCTGCAGCGGCCCGGGCTGGAGCTGGTGGTCGTGGTGTTTGCCGGGGACGCGCGTCAAGCGCGCGATTGTTGTGAGCAACTGAGCCAGACCCGGGTCGCAGCTGGTGTGCCGGTGATTGCTGTACTGGCCGATGGTGCGCTGCTGGCACCGGATGGGTTGCCGCCGGGAATGATCGCGTGGTTGCATGCTGCGCAAATCGATGCTGAGTTGCTACCGCGCTGGCGAGAATGGCAGCGAATGCAGCAGGGTCCCCTGCTCGCGGCGGTGCACAGTGAGGGTGCCCTGGCCGGGGTGAATGCGGCTGCAGCGTTGTCCCTGGTCGCGCGGTTATTTGCGCCAGCGGCCGGTGTTGATGCCCAACATGCCACGGCGCGCCTTTTGTTCGACGGACTGGGCCTGGACTATTTCGCCGTGTGGTCGGCCCATGGAGAGAATACCGACGGTCCAGTGCAGTTGGTGCACTACTTGAACGGTACAGAGCCACAATGGTCGCCACTGCCGATGCAGACGTCGCTGCAGACGATATTGAGTGGCAAAACCATGCTGTATCCGTGCGGCGCACAGTGCCTGGCCGTAGCCGATCCGCTATTGCAACAACTTGCACTGGCCGCCTTTGTCGGCTTGCCGCTGCGTGACGAACGGCAGGCGGTGATTGGCGCAATGTTGGTCGGAAGTCGTCGCGATTTTGCTGACATGCACATTGTTGAGCCGGTATTACGCTGTGCTGCGGCGCGCTTCGCGCAGGAGCTTGAGCTGCAACACACACGCGAGCAGGGCCGGGCCGCAGGCTTGCTGGATACGTTGACAGGATTGCCCAATCGACTGTTGTTCAACGATCGGTTGGCGACGATTCTGCGCGAGGCCATTCGCAACGGCGAATGTTTTGCCGTGCTGTTTGTCGCGGTGGATCACTTCAAGACCATCAATGACAGTCATGGCCATGCCATCGGTGATGAGGTGTTGCGGCTGGTTGCGCGGCGCGTGGGCAGCAGCATTCGCGCCTCCGATACGGTGGCACGTTATGCCGGTGACGAGTTCGCCGTAGTGCTGCGGCATATCGTGAAGAACGATGATGCATCGCGCGTTGCGGACAAGATTGTGCAGTCCCTGGCGCAGGCGCTGTATGTCGGAGATGGTACCGAATTGCAACTGACTGCGTCCGTCGGGGTCAGCTTTTTCCCGGATGACGCCAGCGACGCGGAGACCTTGCTGGCGCATGCAGACGATGCGATGCATGCGGCAAAGCGCAGGGGTCGCGACAATTTCCATGTGTATGAGGTGAGCCCGGAATACGCGCGCGAGCACGGGCTGGCGCTGCGCGCACGCTTGCGCCACGCCGAGAGCAATGGTGAGTTGCGGGTGGTGTATCAGCCACAGATCGACACCGAGAGTGAAGACATTGTCGGCATGGAGGCACTGGTGCGCTGGGAGCATCCGGAGCTTGGTCTGGTCAACCCGGCGGCGTTCGTCCCGCTGGCCGAAAAGACCGGTCTGATTGTCTCCGTTGGTGCATGGGTGCTGCGTACGGCGTGTCGGCAGGCGCAAGAGTGGGAACAGCGTTACGGACTGCGGCTGCGCCTTGGGGTGAATCTGTCCGCAGTGCAATTGATGACACCCACGGTGTTGGATACCATCATCAGCGCGCTGCACGATAGCGGGCTCGACCCCACACTGCTCGAGCTGGAGATCACCGAGAGTATCAGCGTGAAGAGCGCGCCAAACCTGATTGAAAACCTGCACGCGCTGCACAAGTTGGGGTGCCGTGTGGCGATCGACGACTTTGGTACGGGTGCGGCATCGCTGGATTATCTGCGTCACCTGCCTGCCGATCGCATCAAGGTAGATCAAAGTTTCGTGCGCAATATCGGCGTTGATCCCGATGACGAGGCGATCGTGCGTGCCACGATCGAGATGGCCCATCGCCTGAATCGGACGGTGGTGGCTGAAGGCGTGGAGACCGAGCAGCATCTGCAGTTTCTGCGCGCCGAGCACTGTGATGAGTTGCAGGGCTACCTGTTTTCACGCCCGCTGCAACCAGTCAGTTTTGACACGCTGCTGGCCGAGCGGGAGCGCCTGCTGGGGATGCGCGTTGCGCAGCCGGCTTGAGCGTGGGTCAAATGGCCCCATCACTGGAAGCGCAACACGTGCGCTCGGCACCGCTGGCGTTAACGCAGGTGCAGGACAACCCCGGTAGCCTGAACCTTGGCCGATGGTTGCGGTCCGAGCGCTGCGCCCCAGCTCCTTCAAGTTTCGCAGTGGATGACGGCATTGACGATGGATACGGCCCGCATGGGCGAAAATGAGCTGGATCGCGCGCTGGTCGAGCGCGTGCAGGGCGGTGACAAGCGGGCCTTCGACCTGCTGGTGCGCAAGTATCAGCACAAGGTGATCGGCCTGGTCTCGCGCTATGTCAGGAACCACGCGGAGTGCGAGGACATCGCGCAAGAATCGTTTGTTCGCGCATGGCGCGCAATCGGTGCGTTTCGTGGTGACAGCGCGTTCTACACGTGGCTGTACAAGATTGCGGTGAACACCGCCAAGAATCATCTGGTGGCGATGCGTCGGCGCCCGCCCTCCGACGACGTGGACGTCGATGATGCCGCATTCACGGCGAGCTCCGAGCGGATGCAGGACAACGCCACACCTGAACACGAGATGATGCGCCAGGAAATTGAACAATCGGTGTTTTCCACTGTCGAAGCATTGCCTGAGGAACTGCGCACGGCGATTACCTTGCGTGAAGTGGACGGCCTCAGCTACGACGAAATTGCCCAGGCGATGGATTGCCCGATCGGCACGGTGCGCTCACGCATCTTTCGAGCACGTGAGGCGATTGACGAAAAACTGCGGCCGTTGTTGTCGGACCGCGAGGATCAGACATGAGCCAGGCGCACATGAACCAAGAAACCTTCGAAGTCCTTTCTGCTGGTGTCGATGGCGAGTTGTCGCCGCACGAGTTGCGCTTCTTGCTGCGCCGGCTCGATCACGACGTCGCCTTGCAGCACGCGTGGTCGCGTTACCACTTGGTGCGTGACGGCTTGCGCGGGCGCCTGCCGCCACTGGCTGACCGGGGCTTCGCTGCGCGCGTCAGCGCCGCGATTGAGCGTGAAGAACTGCCGACAGCGGCACGCAGTCGCCATTGGTTGCGCTGGTCTGCCGGCGGTGCCATCGCCGCCAGCGTCGCAGCGGTGACGTTGATGGTTGGACAACCCGCGAACGACGTGCGAACGGCCACAGCGCAGAGTGCGCAACAAGCCGATCCCGCGCTGGCCAGTGCCAGTTCGAGTCATACGGCTGCGGTACCGTCGGCGGTTCCGCCATGGCTGAGCGGCGGCTCTGCTGGGTTGCTCAGCCAACCCGCCTCGGCCACGCTGGGTTCGCCGTTTGCGCGGGAACGTACGCCAGCGTGGCAATCCAGACAGGATGCGGCGTATCCGCCGCTGTACCGCTATCGCACGTTGGATACCCATGACGGCAGCTATTTGTTGCTGCTCGATCCTGCGCAATCGGCAGCTGCCGATGCTGCGCCCCGGCATGCAGCACAATAACCGCGTGCGCTGACGCTGTGCTGCGCTCGCCTTGGCCACGTGCGTACTGCGCGCGGGTGTATCAACTGCCAGTCATTGCAACTTGTGCGAGCGCCCAAGCGCTCAGAGTGTCTGGCGCGCGCAGCGGGTCGCCGATGTGGATCCCGCACGCGCCGATTGGCAAGGCACTGGTTCCGCGGCACCGTGGCTGGCAATTCGACGCCGGCGCTCAGTCACCGCGTCAACGTGCTGGTAGGCAACCTGACCGTCGGTTGACGGCAACCACTGGAGGACACATGAACTCTTTCATCCTGCGCCGGCTGGCGTGCGTTGCGTTACTGGGATCGATCACCACGTTTGGCGTGCAGGCACAGACGCCAAGTGCCATGGCGACACTGCCGGACTTCACTGGCATTGTGCAGAAAAATGCTCCCGCCGTAGTCCATGTGGAAGCGCGCTATGACGGTAGCAGTCAGCCGATGCAGTCACGCACCGACCGCGGCACGCCGGGCAACTCGCAGGACGAGATCATGCGACGGTTCTTCGGCATGCCGATGATGCCATCGCCGCAAGAGCAGAAGCACATCTCGCTCGGCTCGGGGTTCATCATTTCCGGCGACGGTTACGTGTTGACCAACAACCATGTGGTGGATGGCGCAGACAAGGTCTCGGTTCGTCTGCAGGATCGGCGCACGCTTGTGGCGAAAGTCGTGGGTACGGACCCGACCTACGACATTGCGCTACTCAAACTGGATGCCGGCAACAGTTTGCCGGCAGTGAGCATTGGGGATTCGCGCACACTCAAGGCCGGCCAGTGGGTACTGGCGATCGGTTCGCCGTTCGGCTTCGACTACACCGTAACGCAGGGCATCGTCAGCGCGGTGGGACGCAATCTCGGTGAGCGCGATCAAGCGTATACGTCGTTTATCCAGACGGATGTGCCGATCAACAAGGGCAATTCCGGTGGGCCTTTGTTCAACATGCAAGGGCAGGTAGTCGGCGTCAACTCGCAGATCTACTCCAACACGGGTACTTATACCGGGGTATCGTTCTCGATTCCGATCGACGTGGCGATGAACGCGGTGCAGCAGATCAAGACCAAGGGCTACGTCTCGCGCGGCATGCTTGGGGTCATGGTGCAGGCGGTCACGGACGATATTGCCAAGGCGTTCAAACTGGATAACGGCGCCGGTGCGGCCGTGGTGGATGTCACCGCAGGCAGCGGCGCGGCGAAGGCGGGTATCCGCGCCGGTGACATCATCCTGGAATATGGCGGCCGCGCCGTGCAGCAATCGGGTGATCTGCCGCCGATGGTGGGCATGACCAAACCAGGCACCACCGTGCCCTTGCTGATCCTGCGGGACGGCAAACGCCAGACGGTGCAGGTGACCGTGGGCGAGAGCCCACGCGACAAGCGCGGGGTGGACAACCTGTCGGCATCCAGTGCCGCCAGTTCTGGCGGGTCGGCCGCGCTGGGGCTGAGTGTCAAGGAGCTGGACGCTGACACGCGCAAGCAACTTGCGTTGCCGTCCGGCCAAGGGGTGGTAGTCAGTGACGTGACTGGCCCGGTAGCGGCGCAAGCGGGATTGCAGGCCGGAGACGTGATCTTGATGGTCAATCAGCAGCGCGTCGGCAGTGTCGCCGAGTTTGCCGCGGCCACCACGGGCGTGAAAGCGGGCAGCACGGTGTTGTTGCTGGTGCGTCACGGTGAGCAGAGTGGCTTCATTGCGCTGACCGTACCTGCGACCAAGTAACGCCTGCTGCAGACATTCGACGGCCATGGGTACGAGGGCCGTCGGGTGTCGCAGTGGATACGATACGGCGGTTCCGTGCGACAATGCCGGGTTCGTGTCGCCGCTGCGGTGACGCGCTGCCGCCACGCCTGCGTGCTGATGGCAAACCCGCAAAACAGGCCGCTCGCGTTCCATGGAATTGATTCGCAACTTCTCGATCATTGCCCACATTGACCACGGCAAGTCCACGCTGGCGGACCGGATCATCCAGTTGTGCGGTGGTCTGACGTCGCGCGAGATGGAAGCGCAGGTGCTGGACACCAATCCGATTGAGCGCGAGCGCGGCATCACCATCAAGGCGCAGTCCGTATCCTTGCCGTACACCGCACGGGATGGCAAGACCTACCAGCTCAATTTCATTGACACTCCGGGCCATGTCGACTTCTCCTACGAAGTCAGCCGTTCGCTGGCCGCTTGCGAAGGCGCATTGTTGGTAGTGGACGCCGCTCAGGGCGTGGAAGCGCAATCGGTTGCCAACTGCTACACGGCCGTGGAGCAAGGGCTGGAAGTGATTCCGGTGTTGAACAAGATCGACCTGCCAAACGCCGACGTGGAAAAAGTCAAAGGCGAGATCGAAGCGGTGATCGGCATTGACGCCACGGACGCGATTGCGATCAGTGCCAAGACCGGCTTGAACGTGGTCGAGGTGCTGGAGGCGATCATTGCCCGCATCCCGCCACCGAAGCCACGCGGTACCGACCGTCTGCAAGCGCTGATCATCGATTCGTGGTTCGACAACTACCTCGGCGTGGTGTCGCTGATCCGCATCATGCAGGGCGAGATTCGGCCTGGCGACAAGCTGCTGGTGATGTCCACCGGACGCACCCATGAGGTCGCTGAAGTGGGTGTGTTCACCCCGCGCCGCAAAAAGCTGGATCATCTGGGTGCGGGGGAAGTGGGTTGGATCAATGCGGCGATCAAGGACGTGCACGGCGCGCCAGTTGGCGACACATTGACCCAGGCCGGCAAACCCGCCGACCGGCCGTTGCCGGGTTTCCAGACCGTGCAACCGCGCGTGTTTGCCGGCCTGTTCCCGGTGTCCTCCGATGATTACCCGGCACTGCGCGAGGCGCTGGACAAACTGCGTCTGAATGACGCGGCGATGTTTTTCGAACCCGAGTCATCCGAGGCCATGGGCTTTGGTTTTCGCTGCGGCTTTCTCGGCATGCTGCACATGGAAATTGTGCAGGAGCGCCTGGAGCGCGAATACAATCTGAACCTGATCATTACCGCGCCGACGGTGGTCTACGAGCTGCTCAAGACCGACGGCTCGACCATGATGCTGGACAACCCCGCCAAACTCCCGCCCGTACAGCAGATTCAGGAGATTCGCGAGCCGATCGTCGTCGCCAACATCCTTACCCCGGCAGATTACGTCGGCAACGTGATTACCCTGTGTGAGGAAAAGCGCGGCGTGCAGCGTTCGATCCAGTATCTGGCAACGCAGGTGCAGATCAGCTATGAGATGCCACTGGCTGAAGTGGTGATGGATTTCTTCGATCGGCTCAAATCTGTCTCACGCGGTTATGCCTCGATGGACTACCACTTCGATCGTTTCGATGCCGGCCCGTTTGTGCGCACTGACGTACTCATCAACGGCGAGCGCGTGGATGCCCTGAGCCTGATCATGCATCGCAGTTACGCCGACCGACGCGGCCGCGAATTGGTTGAGCGCATGAAGGAGCTGATCCCGCGCCAGCAGTTTGATGTGGCGATCCAGGCGGCAGTCGGCGCCCAGGTCATCGCACGTTCGACGGTGAAAGCCTTGCGCAAGAATGTGCTGGCCAAATGCTATGGCGGTGACGTCAGCCGCAAGAAAAAACTGCTGGAAAAGCAGAAAGAAGGCAAGAAGCGCATGAAACAGGTTGGCCGCGTGGAGATTCCGCAGGAAGCGTTCATGGCGGTTCTGAAGGTGGACAAATAACAGGTGGCGATCATGCTTGACGACGGCCAGAGAAGTTCACGCCTCGGCGTCGAGCAATCCTCCGCGTCTTGGCCGGTTGCCTTGCGTACCACGGGAGTGATACATGGAATTTGATTTCTCGGCGATTTTGCTGGCCCTGACCGTGCTGTTTGGCGTGGTGTGGGGTCTTGATCGCCTGCTGCTGTACAAGCGCCGCAAAACTCGGTTGGATGCGGCCGGCGCCGAGTACCGCGACCCGATCCCCGTTGACTGGGCGCGTTCGCTGTTTCCCGTGGTGCTGGTGGTGTTGCTGTTGCGCTCGTTTGTCGCCGAGCCCTTCCGCATTCCGTCCGGCTCCATGATGCCGACGTTGGACGTGGGCGATTTCATCCTCGTCAACAAATTTGCGTATGGCCTGCGCGTTCCCGCGTTCAACAACAAGTTCGTGGATCTGGGCGAACCCAAGCGCGGCGATGTGGTTGTGTTCCGCTTTCCCGGCTACCTGTGTCCGGTAGGTGACGGCCTGGTGCGCAGCGGCGACATGACGTGCAGCGATCCGTACGCCCACGTTCCGCAGCAAAACTGGATCAAACGCGTGGTTGGCTTGCCGGGCGACAGCATTGAGGTGCATGGCGCGGACCTGGTGGTCAACGGTGTACGCGTCAATGCGGACGAAGTTGGCCCTTACGTCGGCAATCCACAGCGCCCAGTGGAGCAAACCATGCTGGACATGGGCGCCACGGTGTGGACCGAGCATCTGGGTGCAATCAACCATGCCATTGCACGCATGCCGGCGTACAACACGCCGAACGCCATTCCCAATGATCGCGTACCGTCCAGGGTGCCGGCCGGCTGTTATCTGGTGATGGGTGACAACCGCAACGACAGTCTGGATAGCCGCTGGTGGGGTTGCATGCCCGAGCAGAACCTGGCTGGCAAGGCGTTCCTGATCTGGATGAGCTGGAAGGGGTTGCACACTGGCGGCGTGGATTTTTCGCGCATCGGCACCGTCATCCACTGAAATGCGTGATGCGCGCCGCGTATGCTGCACTGGCAAACAGTGCGAGAATTCGTTGGCGTCAGGCGCGAATGGCTTGAGGGGTCGCGTCTGCTCGTTCCATCATCCAGCAAGGTCACGCCGCGCAGCGCGGCATAGCGAGGGGACTATGAAATCCAGGCAGACAGGTATCACGTTGATAGGTTTCCTCATCGTCGTGGCGGTGGTGGGCTTTTTTGGTTACATGGCGATGAAGCTGTTGCCTTCGTACTCGGAATACATGGGCGTGGTGAAAAGCATGGACCAGATTGCCACTGCGGGAACCAGTGGCAAAACGCTGGACGAGATGCGTCACGACCTGATGTTCAAGATGAACTTCCAGTACGTGGATGACGCCACCATCAAACCGGCGGATATCACGCTACTGCGTGATGCCGGCGGCGCCAACACGTTGCATGTGGCGTACGACAAGAGAATTCCGTTCATGTACAACATCGATTTCCTGCTGCACTTCGAGAAAGGCGTGCTGCTGAAGGGCAACGTGGCGCAGTAGGCAGTAGAACGTTGGAATTCACTTATCGTTTTCAGGATCCGGCGCTGGCAACTCTGGCGTTTACCCATCGCAGCATTGGCCGCCCGAACAACGAGCGATTGGAGTTTCTTGGGGACGCGCTGCTTGGGGCGATTGTCGGTGAGATGCTTTTCGTCGCGCACCCGAAGGCCAGTGAGGGCGAGTTGTCGCGCCTGCGTGCACAGTTGGTGAGCGGGGTGGCACTCGCCGCGCTGGCGCGTGAGTTGAAGCTGGGTGATTCGCTGCAATTGGGCCCTGGCGAGCTGAAGAGTGGTGGCTTTCGGCGCGACTCGATCCTTGCCGATGCGTTTGAAGCGCTGATCGCCGCCGTGTATCTCGATGGTGGCTTCGACGCGTGCCGCAGCACGGTGCATGGGTTGTTTGAGGCGCGCATCGCGGCGCTGCGGCGTTCCTCCAAGGATGCAAAAACCCGCCTGCAGGAATGGTTGCAGGCCGATGGCTGGCCGTTGCCGGTATACGAATTGACGGCGAGCCATGGCGACGACCACGCCAAGACTTTTGACATCACCTGCTCGATCAGCGAGCCCTTGGCGCTCAGTGTGCAAGCCAGCGCCAGCAGCCGTCGCGCGGCCGAACAGGATGCCGCCCAGAACGTTCTGGCCCAACTGCACGCTCTGAAGCATCCGCCCTCGGCTGCCTGATGTTTCAGGTGTTTCACCCGCCGCACATCGAGGGCGATGAATGGCGGGCACGCGCACGCCGCCTGACTTTGCCTGCGGCGCTCTGGCAGCGACCCACTACACTTGATAACCGACCCGCCGAGCATTTTGTGTCATGACCCACGAACCAGATTCCACTGCCGCACCTGCCGAGCACAGCTCTCAGCTCGACTTTCGCTGCGGCTTGGTCGCGCTCGCAGGGAGGCCGAACGTCGGCAAGTCGACCCTGTTGAACGCGCTGATCGGCTTTCGCCTGTCCATTGTCAGCCCGCGCCCACAGACTACGCGCCATCGCATCCTGGGTATCGCCAACAGCGACGCCGGGCAAATTCTGTATGTTGATACGCCCGGATTGCATCGTGGTGCGAAGCGCGCGATGAACCGCAGTTTGAACCGCGCCGCGCGCGCCGCGATCAGCGATGTCGATGTGGTGGTGCAGGTGATCGAGGCCGGCCGCTGGACCGACGAAGACGAGGCGCTCTACGCAGCGCTGCTGGAGCAGCTTTCGCCGCGTCTGCTGGTGATCAACAAGGTGGACTTGAACAAGGACAAAACTGTGATGTTGCCCTTCGTGGCCGAGCTTGGCGAGAAGCACAATTACGCTGAAATTCACTACGTCAGTGCGCTGAAGAAGCAAGGCCTGGAAGCGCTTGAGCACGCCATTTTGCACCGTTTGCCGGTGCAGCCAGCCGCTTACGACAGCGAGGAAATAACTGATCGCAGTGAACGTTTTCTGGCCGCGGAGATGGTGCGCGAGCAGCTCATGTTGCGACTCGATCAGGAACTGCCCTACGCGACGACCGTGGAGATTGAGCAATTCCATGATCGTCCGGACGGTCTGGCGGAAATCCACGCCATCATCTGGGTCGAGCGCAAGGGGCAGAAGGCCATTGTGATTGGCGCTGCGGGCGCCCAGCTCAAAGCCATCGGCACGTCCGCGCGGCGCAACATGGAGCGCATGTTCGGGCGCAAGGTATTTCTCAAGCTGTGGGTAAAGGTACGCGAAGGCTGGGTGGACGACGAGAACATGCTGAAGAAGTTTGGCTATACGGATTGAAGCCGAGTAACCAGCGGCAGAGGCAGTGAACGACCGCTGCTCCTCCGCTGGTTGGCGGAAGTTTTCGTGTCACCCATTCTGCGTGGCTGGTTCAGCGTTTGCCGTTTTCCGTCCCCTGTTGTCATCCCATGCGCATTGAACAGCAACCGGCTTATGTCTTGCACGCGCGAGCGTACCGCGAGACGTCGTTGTTGCTGGAATGCCTGACGCGTGACCACGGGCGACTGGGCGTCGTCGCGCGCGGTGTGCGCGGTGCGCGCTCACGGGTGCGCCGGGCGCAACTTGAACCCTTCCAGGGTGTGCACATGGATCTGCTGCTGCGTGGCGAGCTGGCCACGCTGACTGCTGTGGAAACCGCCGGCGTACCACTGTTGATCACTGGCGATGCCGCGTTGGCCGGCTTGTATCTCAACGAGCTCGTGGTGCGCCTGACTGGACGCGATGACCCGTTGCCCCAACTGTTTGCGGCTTATGCGCAGACGCTCGGGCGATTATCTGGCGTCGAACCGCTGGCATGGACGCTGCGGCGCTTTGAACGCGACTTGCTGGAAGCCATCGGCTACGCCCTGCCATTGCAATACGACGCGCACACGGGCGAACCACTGGAACCTGATGCGAGCTATCACTATCACGTGGGTGAAGGGGCGTTGCGCTGTGCAGCCGGCAGCAGTCATGCGTTGCCGGGCAGCTGTTTGCTGGCGCTGGCAGCGGATGAAATGCCGGACAGCTGTGGTCTGCAGGCGCTGCGAGACATGATGCGCAGTGTCATCCGCTTTCACCTCGGTGGCGGCGAGCTGCGCTCATGGCGGGTACTGGCGATGACCGGCTCTCGGCGCTGATTGGAGGGGTCAGTCACTCAGTGCGTGCAATGTCGCCTGCAACGCAAGACGGAAGCGCGCCAGCGCTGTACCGGACGGAGCGGCGTGCCGAACTTCGTGCTGCAGCGCTTCCGCGGCAATGCGCAGCTCGTCGGCACCGCAGAACCCGCACGCTGCGCGCAGTCGATGCAGTCGTTCGCCCAGCGCTGGTCGATCATGGCTGAGGGCATCCAGTTGTGTATCCAGGGTGACTAATTCTTCGCCCAGCAAGTGGCGCAACGCGCGCAACGTGGTGTAGTTGCCGCTGCTGCGCAAGCCCGTGTCATCGTCCAACATGCAAGTTGCGCTGCGGTGACCCGGGATCAGAACCAGGAGCTGTTGCAGTTGCGCAAGGGTGCACGGCTTGCACAGGATGTCGTGAAAACCGGCGGCGAGCAGTGCGCGACGCTGTTCGGGCGCGATTTCCGCGCTGGTGGCCACCGCGATGCTGGCGTGCGATGCGGATTGCGGGTCGGCACGTAACGCGCTGACGATCACCAATGCACCGGCGCCAGGCATGCGGCAATCCAGCAACAGCAGGTCAAAATGCGTGGTGCTCGCCAACTCCAGCGCCTGCACACCGTGGCTGCAGGTCACCACTTCGGTGGCTACGCTGCGCAAACCGTCGCCGAGGAAGCGACAACTGGCGGGGTCATCGTCCGCCAGCAATATGCGTATGGCCGGGCCGGTGAAGGCGCCCGGAACCGGTGCAGCGTGCTCACTGCCCATGCAAAATCCTGTGTTGTTCAGGTAAGTTTGGCAAAATGGTGGTGCATGGGTATCACATCACGTCAGTTGTTGCTGTGCTGCACCGTTCTGCTCGGCATTGGCGGATGCTTGCCTGCATCTGCGCAAGTGGTTGTGGACGCGCAGGTCATTCAAGTCCCTGGTGCCAGTTTGCGCAAGGTGACTGCCATCATTGCCGAGGATGTTGGCGGAGGCGTGCAGGTGAATTTGCGCGCTGCTCAGGCCAGTGTACCGGCGATGGGGTGGCGCCGCCTGAGCCTGGCCATGAATGGCACGCTGCAGCGGGATGACCGTCTGCGTTGGGTATTTTCCGGTGCTATCCGTCTGGGGGCGGCACCGGGCGGTGCACTGAGCCACGCCAGCGTAAAAATTGTCGTCAGCGAGTCGGCCAATACGTTGTTGATCGACTTGCAGCAGGGCAGCGCACATGCGGGCGCGTGGTTGCCGCTGGATCAGCCGACCCATGCGCAGATCACCCTGAAAGATCTCCCAGCCGCCTGGCTGCAAGGATTGCTCGGTACGGTGTGGTCAGGCCGCGCAACGGCCGGGAAGGTGAATGCCGATATGGCGCTGGATGTGCGTAGTCACGGGCTGCAGTCGTCAGGACAGTTTGCGCTGAATCGCGTTGGTTTTGATACGCCGGCCGGTACGCTGGCGGCACAGGATCTGAGTGCTGTCGGCCGCTTCGGCCTGGACACCAACCGTGGCCCCGCGCAGATTGATCTGGATGCGAGCCTCACGGGCGGCGAACTGCTGCTCGGCCCGATTTATGCGCGCTTGCCCAAGCACGCGGTGCAGCTTGGTTTGCGCGCCACAGCGCAGCGTGGTGCGGTGGATTTCAGCCATCTGCGCGTGAACGATGCCGATGCCTTGCAACTGGATGCGGCGTTGGCCTTTGACGTCAAGGGCGCGTTGACGAAATTGAAGCTTGCCGACTTTCACGCCAGCTTCCCGGCGGCCAACCAGCGTTATGGGCGGGCGTGGCTGGGTACGCTGGGCTTGCGCGACGCAACTATTGCCGGCGATCTGGACGGCGCTCTGGATTGGCGCGCCGACGGCCTGCACAGTTTCATGTTCAGCACGGCTGGCCTGGACTTGAGTGACGCCTCGGCGGCGATAGCGGTCAATGGTCTGCACGGCGCGCTGGACTGGGCCGCGCAGGAAGATCGTCCGGCAACCACGCTGGCGTGGCGATCGCTGCAGTTCCATCGCATACCGCTGGGCTCGGCGCAGTCGCAATGGCGCAGCCAGAATGGCGCACTCGCACTGCGCCAACCATTGGCCATACCGGTGTTGAATGGCGCCTTGCGCATTGCCACGCTGGACTGGCGTCCGGCCGCAGCACGCGGACAACGCTTGAGCACATCGCTGGCGGTGACTGGCGTGGATATGGTCGCGTTCAGCCATGCGATGGGCTGGCCCGCGTTCCCCGGCACACTGGGCGGCGCCATCCCTTCGCTGCGCTGGATCGACGATCGCATCGAGCTGGACGGTGGTTTGTCGGCCAACTTGTTTGATGGGTTCGTCGACATCACCAAGCTTTCGCTGCAAGAACCACTTGGGGTCAACCCGGTGCTGGCCGCCGACATCAGCCTGCGCCAACTCGATCTGGGTGCAATCACCAGCGTCTTTGATTTTGGCAATATCACCGGTCGCCTCGATGGTGCCATTGAGGGCTTGCGCCTGGTTGGCTGGAACCCGGTGGCGTTCAAGGCGAGCTTGCTGGCCGCAAACGGTGGGCGCATCAGTCAGCGTGCCGTAAACAACCTCACTGCGGTCGGTGGTGGCGGAGTTGCCGCCGGTTTGCAGGGCGCCGTATTGAAACTGTTCAAGACGTTCGGCTACAAACGCATTGGGCTCAATTGCACCCTGCGTGGCACCGTATGCCACATGGGCGGGCTGGAGGCCAGCAACGACGGTTACACTATCGTCGAAGGCAGTGGGCTACCGTACCTGCATGTCATTGGTCATCAGACTCAAGTCGACTGGCCCACACTGGTGCGGCGCTTGCGCGATGCGATCAATGGCACAGCGCCGGAAGTGCGCTGAGGCATGGCGTGGCAATCGATCTGACGTTCATTACTTGGAGTTCCGCATGCGCAAACTCGTCTACGTTCTTTTGACCACCGTCGCTGTGCTGCTGGTTGGTTGCGTCACTATCAACGTCTACTTTCCGGAGGCTGCCGCGCAGAAGGCCGCCAATGAATTCATCGGCAACGTCTTGGGTGAACCGGCGAGCGCGGCGAAACCTGCGCCAAAAGCGCCGCCCACATCCGACAACCAGCACCGGCAACCGTCGGCGATGCTGCTGGATCTGTTGATACCCGCCGCGTATGCCGCCGACACGCCGGACATCCGTCTTGAAACCCCGGCCACGGAAGCGCTGCGCGCGCGCATGCGCTCACGCTACGAGGGTGTGCTGACTGCGTTGCTGGACAGTGGTGCGGTTGGCTTTACCCATGACGGCATGGTCGCCACGCACAATCCCGCCAAAGTGCCGTTGAGTCAGCGCGCACAGGCCAACGCTGCACTGGCCGACGAGAACCGTGATCGCACGGCGTTGTATCGCGAGGTGGCCAGCGCCAACGGCCACCCGGAATGGGAAGCGCAAATTCGTGCCACGTTCGCCAAGACGTGGATTGAAAAGGCCCACGCGGGCTGGTATTACCAGGATGCCGGTGGCGCGTGGAAACAACGCTAGGCGACGTGGCTGTCGGCAGTTGCGGGTGCGGTTTGCGCACCGCCAGCTGCGGTGGCCGCTAGCGTTTGCTTTACGGTGCTCGGGAAATTTCTCCGGCAGCACCAAGGCGGGCGGAGGGTAGTGAGTGGTTGCGCCCGTGGTGAATGCTCACGGCGATGCAATCGTCCGAGCGCGGTATATAGTGCGTCCTCGGTTCTGGGTCCGGACTGAATTTCAGGCGTCGTGGTGGTCTTGCGCGTTGGCGCTGTGCAAGGCTTGACGCAGCGCGTTCACGCGTGCGGACAGGATGGTTGGTGCATACGGCAGTGCGGAGCCGTGACCCCATACCGGGCCTGGCCACGCCGCGTCGCCCGCGCAGCGCGCTAGCACATGTACATGCAGTTGACGCACGATGTTGCCGAGTACGCCAAGATTGAGCTTGTCGCACGGGAATGACGCCCGCAACGCAGCGCCGGTCAGCATGGCTTCGTGCCACAACGTGACCCGCTCGGTGTCGCTCAGATCGCTGATCTCAACCATGTCGAAGCGACGCGGCACCAGCACCAGCCACGCGAAACGTGCATCGTTCATCAAGCGCACCTCACACAGTGGCAAGCGAGTAACGGCCACCGTGTCCGCGGCCAGGCGCGGATCAAGCGCGAACTGGTCGCTCATGCGCTGGCGAGATGCTGGTCGAAGAACGCCAGCGTGCGTTGCAGCGCCAGCTTGGCGCTTGCCGCATGGTACGCCGAGCTGCCATCGCGGTTGAATGCGTGGTCGGCGTGCGGGTAGGTAAACACGTCCATCTGCGGCATGGCGGCACGATGCTTGGCGATGGCATCCGGCGGAATGTTTGGATCCTTTTCGCCGAAGTGGAACAGCACCGGCGCCTGCGGTACCTCGTGCAGAAAGGGCAGGTTGCGTGCGCCGTAGTAACTCACCGCCGGCAGCCCCAAGCGAATGGCCGACAACAGCGCCACCGTGCCACCCCAGCAATAGCCCACCGCGCCGATCTTGCCGGCGGAGCTGATGGATTCGGCGGCGCTGGCCACGTCTTCCAGCGCGCGGTCGAAGCCAAGCTCGGTGACCAGTTGCTTGCCCTTGGCGTAACCGGCACGGTCGTACGTCAGCTCGACACCACTTTCCAGATGATCAAAAAATGCCGGGGCGACCACCGTGTAGCCTTGCTCGGCAAAGCGATCAGCCACACTGCGGATATGCGCGGTGACGCCGAAAATTTCCTGAATCACCACGATGCCGCCCTTCGGCTTGCCGGTTGGCTTGGCCAGATAGGCAGTGATGCAGTGCATGGTGGTGGTGTTGAGGTTGATCGTCTGGCCCATGGACGTGTTCCGGTGGTAGATGCCAGCAAGCTTACCCGCACCATCGCGATGAGGTTGTGGAGCCCATGCCTCAGCGCGGATCGTGCAAAGCGAGAACCGGCGGGCAGTGCCCGCCCTACGGCGCTTCGCTGCCGTGGGTCAAGTATTTGTGGTGAGAGACCATGACGTCGAACTCCGGCTGGCGCAATGCGTAGGGCGGGCAGTGCCCGCCATGACTTGCCGCAAAGCCCCACACGGCTGAAGATCGGTACCGACCAGGCAAGCCAGAGGATCAACGCAATGCTTCGTGACCCATCCAAGCGCAAATGTGAGGCGGACCTGCGCGTCCGCTCACGGGTAGCTGCATACCCGTTGGTTGCAGAGGCTTCCTGAGCAGTGCGTTACGTGGCGCCAGCGCGCGAAGCTGTCGACCCGCAAGTATTCCAGCGCTTGCCGTTGTCTGCATGGCATGAACACACGACGTTGCTACAAGGCGACACGTGGCCGTCTGTTGCTGAGCTCAACGCGCGATTGCCAAGTGCTTGCGACCATCACTTCGTAGCGCAGACCATTGACGTGTTGGCCGACGGCATGCACTACGAGCAGCGCATTGCCGAGCGGGGCGCCATCGCCACGCGCGAAGGCAATTGGCACGACTTGCTCAACGCGATGGTCTGGTTGCGCTATCCCGCGCTGAAGCAGGCATTGAACCGGCGGCAGATGTGCGAGATCGCGCACATGGGCAGCAAACAGCGCTCGCGCACTCAATACGCGTTGACCCATTTTGATGAAGGCGGCATCATCGTGAATCTGCGTGATCCGGCGTTGCTGGTGCTGTGGGACGCGCACGACTGGTACAGCCTGTTCTGGACCCATCGCAGCGCGTGGCTGGATGGCTCAATTCAGGCCGAACTATTTGGCCACGCGCTGCTGGAACAAGCGCTGACGCCGGCACAGCTTCTGGTTGGCAAAGCGCTGGTATTTCAAACCACTCACGATGTCGACATGGCACAAGTTCGCGCCACCTGTGCCGCCGCTATTGCTGGTGATGAGTTGCTGCACGATCCGCTGGAATTGCGCCCACTGCCGCTTGCCGGCACGCCGGGTTGGCGGACAGAAAACGCACACGAGATATTTCATCGCACCACCGTGTGCTATCAGCCGCGCCGCGTCGGGCGTGAATATCCGCCGCCGTATTTGATCTCGTGACCGGAGCGCCGATGTTCCGTGCTGCGTCAGTCGTACTTCACATCAAGCACGGCGAAATGGTTCAACCCGCCGGGCAGCTCGCAGGAGAATTCGTCGTCGATGCGCCTTTTCAGGACAGAGCGGGCGAGCGGTGAGTCGATGCTGATCCAGCCTAGTTTTGCGTCGGTTTCATCGGGCCCGACGATGCGATGGTGGGCGATCTCGCCAGTGTCGATATTTTCCACTTCGATACGGGCGCCGAAGAATATGGCGTGCTGATCGGCGGGTAGACCTTCGGCAACTTTCAATGCAGGGATACGTTTGCTCAGGTACCGGCAACGCCGGTCGATCTCGCCGAGTTGCTTCTTGCGGTAGGTGTATTCGGCGTTTTCCGAGCGGTCGCCTTCGGCCGCCGCGGCGGCCAGCGCCTTGACCACTTGTGGCCGCAGTGTGTGCCACAAATAGTCCACCTCGGCCTTGAGCTTTTCGAAGCCTTCACGCGTGATGATCGCGGTAGAGTTGGGCAGCGGTGCGCGCCAGCGGGTCATGCCGAGCCGCCCATACACGGACGGATTGGGGGGATGGTGACAACGGCGATCAACGCTTGCCACCGAAGATGCCGCCGAGTACGCCGCGCAGAATCTGGCGCCCGATCTGACTGCCCATGGTGCGCGCGACTTGCTTGCCCATGGTCTCGACCATGCCCTGACGGCGCTTGGTACCGAACAGCGCATCGTGTACGGCGCCTCCCCATGCGGAACCGGCCGCGCCAGTCGGCTCCGTGGTGTCCGTGGGTGCGACGCTACCGCCGTGGTTGACCGCGCCAACTGGGGCAGCGTTGGCGTTGGCGCGGGCCGTCAACATTTCTGCGGCGGATTCGCGGTTCACGGCGTTGTCGTATTTCGCGCCGACCGGTGAGCGCTGGCGCACGGTGGCGCGTTCGGCGTCGGTGATCGCGCCGATGCGGCAGCACGGCGTGGTCACCAGCACTTGTTCCACCGGTGTCGGCACACCGCCGTTGGCCAGGGTCGAGGCGAGCGCTTCGCCGACGGCGAGTTTGGTGATGGCCTCGACCACGTCGAGCTTGGGGTTGGCGACAAAGGTTTCCGCTGCGGCCTTGACGGCTTTCTGATCGCGCGGGGTAAATGCGCGCAAGGCGTGCTGGATGCGGTTGCCGAGCTGGCCAAGGATGACGCCCGGCACGTCGTCGGGATTCTGCGAGCAGAAATACACACCCACGCCCTTGGAGCGGATCAAGCGCACCACTTGCTCGACGCGTTGCAACAGCGCCGGCGAGGCATCGTCAAACAACAGGTGGGCCTCGTCGAAGAAGAACACCAGCTTGGGCTGGTCGAGGTCGCCCACTTCGGGCAGCTGCTCGAACAATTCAGACAGCAGCCACAGCAGGAACGTGGAGTACAGGCGCGGTTTCATGATCAGTTGATCAGCGGCCAATACGTTGATGATGCCGCGCCCACTCATGTCCTGGCGCATCAGATCAGCCAACTCCAGTGCTGGCTCGCCGAAAAATTGATCGGCGCCGTCGTTCTCCAGTTGCAGCAGGGAGCGCTGGATGGCGGCAATGCTGGTGCTGCTGATGAGGCCGTAGCGGCCAGAGATTTCCTTGGAATTTTCCGCCGCATAGGTGAGCAGGGCGCGCAGGTCGGCCAAGTCCAGCAGCAACCAGCCTTGCTCGTCGGCCAGCTTGAACACCACTTCCAGCACACCCTGCTGAGTGTCGTTCAACTGCAGCACGCGACCGAGCAGGGGCGGACCCATCTCGCTGATGGTGGCGCGCACCGGATGACCGAGTTTGCCGTAGATGTCCCAGAACACGACCGGATTGGCCTGCGGTTTCCAGTCGGTGAGTTTGAGTTTGTCCAGACGCGCCCTGAGCTTGTCGCCCGGTGCGTTGGCGGCCAGGCACAGTCCGGCCAGGTCACCTTTTGCATCGGCCAGAAAGCACGGCACGCCGAGTTTGGAGAAGCCTTCGGCCAGCACCATGAGCGACACAGATTTTCCGGTACCGGTGGCGCCGGCGATCATGCCGTGACGGTTGCCATAGTGTGGATCGAGGCTGACGCTGGCAGTGTCGTTGCGGCCGATCAGGATTTCGTTCATGAATGTCGTATCCGCTGCTGGTTCCGTCGATTGTAGCCAACGGCGGGCGGTTGCCGGCTATGTGTTTTACGTTGAGTCGATGTGCCTTGCCGGCTATGGTGGACGCTTTGCCGGATGCCCGATCGATGTCGCTGTGTTCCGTTCTGCGTTTCCTGCGTCCGCTGGTGCCTGTTGCCGCAACTGTCTTACTTGCAGCGTGTGCCAGCGCAGCCGGGCCAAAGCCGACATCCTCGGTCAACGCGTTGTATGCGCAGTTGAATCAAGCCAGCACGGGTTATGAAACCGCGCTGCAGCAGTCACGCGCAGGTGACACCGTCGCCGCGCAAAAGACCCTGACACTGGCGCTGGATACGCTGAAAAAGGCGTCGGCAGCTTGCAGCCACGTCGCCGGATGCGATGCACAGCGATTCTTTGCCGTGTTTGACCGCTTGCTACGGTTGAAGGATGGCAGTTTTCTTGGCGACGATAGCCTGGACGCCGAAGCCAATCCGCCGCAGACGAGCACAGCCAATGATCCGACGGGAGTGGCGGCCTCGGCGCAAGCACAACGCAGTGTGACCTTGCTGCGCGGGCAAAAGCTTTCCGAATTGATCGCGATGAATGGGCCGGTGAAAGCCGCGCTGGAAATGTGGCTGACGCAGTGGCGTCCGAATTTGATGGATGCCTATGTCAACTATGAATATCTGCGCTCGCAGATGGAGCCGGCATATGCCCAGGGGCGCCTGCCTGAGGCGCTGCTGTTCGGCATCATGGCCAAGGAGTCGGGCGGCAAAGTACACGCGGTGTCGCGCTCCGGAGCCGCCGGACCGTTGCAATTCATGTATGCGACGGGCATGCGTTTCGGCCTGACCAGCGACAGCGGCTTTGACCTGCGCTTCGACCCGGCCGCGGCGGCACGTGCCAACGCCGAATACATTGATGAGCAACTGGAGATTTTCAACAACAATCTGGAGATCACGCTGGCGGCGTACAACGCCGGTGAAGGGCGCATGCGTCGGATGGTGGGCGACAATCCGGCGGTCAGTTTCTACGATCCGAAAATCTACAACCAGTTGTCGCAGGAAACGCGGGAATATGTCCCCGCTGTGCTGGCCGCCGCATGGCTGTTTCTGCATCCGGACAGCTACAACCTGCGCTTTCCGAAAGTGGACGGCGCGCCCGTCACGGTTACGCTGCAACGTCCCGCGTCGTTGACCGAACTGACCGTGTGTCTGGGTTCGGCCGGTGGCAGGACTGAAGGTTGGTTCCGCACGTTGCGGAATCTCAACCCGCGGCTGGACCCGCAAGTGGCGCAGCCAACGGGCACCCGCCTGCAGGTGCCCAAAGTGCTGGAAAGTGCCTATGCGGCGCGCTGCGTCACTGGCCCGTGGCCGATCCTTGCGGCCGACCTGCATGCCGCCGTGGTGCCGGCGGTGAGTACGCCCACAGTAACGAGCGTGCCGTCGGCGCGTCCTGTAGCGGCACGCACCTACCGTGTGCGCAGGGGTGACACGCTGATCGGCATCGTGCGCAACCTGCAATGCTCGAGCGTGCAGGAAGTTGCGCAGATCAACGGTCTCAAACACCATCATCTGGCCGTTGGCCACACGATCAAATTGCCGGCCTGCCCCTGATTCTGGCTGCCCGGTGATGATGTGTGTGTCAGCCTGCGCCGGCGACGGGTTTGGTTGACACGCGAAAGTGGTGGCGCAGATCGGTCTGACAACGCGCCAGCTCCGTTGATGCAAAGCTGTCCGGCCACGCGGAGCTGAGGTCGGTATCGGCGCTCAGCAGATCGTGCGCGCTTAGCAGATGTGCCATCGCCAAGGTGTCCGCTACCATCAGCGCCCGACCCAATGGGGATGTTGCCACGGTGTCGGGATGCTGGCGTTCGTCAAGCGCAACGATGACGCGCGGCGGCAATTCCCAGTGGCGAGCCGCTTGCAGCGACAGCCGTGCGCTCAATATCGCGCATTGACTGATGAAATTTGCGTCCAGTGCCGGCGCGGGCAGGTCAGCGAATAATTGGCCGAGCAAGCGCACTACGGCACCGGTGCCGGTGTGGCAGATGATGCCGGCCAGGTACGCTTCAAACGCGTCGCCGCCCTTGTGCTTGCTCAGCCATGCGCAAGCGTGTGCGCAGCGTTCGGCATGATCCCACAGTTGTTCACCGGCACTGCCCAACACGCCTGCGGTGGCCTGCAGGATGGGCTTCATTGCATGCTGCGTGATCACGCGGCGCAGGCCGTCCTGACCAAGTAACACCACTGCCTGCTGCAGGCTGCTGATCGGCTGTGCGGTCCGATAGTAGACACTGCCGGTGACGCGCATGACCTCGCCGACCATCATCGGGTCGCGGCCCACCAGCTTGGCCAGCTCGCGGCCGGCGGCAGTATCGCTTTTCAGCGTGCGCAGCAATTGTGGCAACACGGCAGGTAAGCGCGGCAGGCTGCGCATATCGAAGCGCGTGCTGAGCACGTCCAGACGTTTGAGGATCGCTGCCCCATGCACTGTCAGCTCATCTTCGCCCGCTGCAGGCAAGGCGAAGACAAAGCGGTGAAAGCGTTCGCTGATGACCGTTGGAGGCACGCTCGGCGTGAGTACGGGTGCGGGTGGTGCAACGGATGCTGCGCTGGCAGGCGTGCCGCGCGGTTTTGCCTTGCGCAGCTTCACCTGTGGCACTACCGGGTCGGTCGCGCCGAAGAGGCGCTGCCAGAAACTCACCATTGCGCGCACTCCTCCTCCCGGTCATTCGCCTGCTTGTATCGAAGGCTATCGGTCACAGCAAAGGGAAGTTGAACCGGTTGCCCGCCGCGGCGCCGCAAGTGAGGTCAGCGGTGAGCGGACAGGAGCGCCACGTTGGTCCACCATGCCGCCAGCGTGTTCATGGAAGAAGCGCCAGCGCGTCGACGGGACGACACTGGCGCGGTGTCGAGTACACACACCTCCGCTTGCGCGCCGCTCGCGCGAGTGCGGCGTCCTCACTAGCCCTTTTTCTTTTCCTGCTTGGCCGCCCGTTTTTCTTTCAAGGTCTTGCTGGGCTTCTTTTTTTCGCTCTTTTTTGAATCCATCCCCTTGCTCATGCTGCTCTCCGCGATGTGGACGTGAATGATTGGTGCGGTCGGGGACCGCACGCGTCCGCAGACCCAGACGCTGCTGTTGACGCATAGGGAAGTCTAAGCGGTTCTGAGCCGTGTGGGGTAGATCGGGCGACGCTTGCCGTTACCCGACGTGTGCCGCCGTCAGACGCGGTCACCAGGCGCAAGGTAGCGCCACTGGCCAGATGCCAGCCGCGCGAGTGGAATGCGGCCGACGCGCAGGCGTTTCATGCTCACTACCCGCAACCCGACGGCTTCGCACATTGGCTCGATCCGCTCGGGCTGCATGCGCTTGAACGCGAAGCGCAGCCGCTGCTCGCTCTGCCAGCTGACCCTGATCGGAGGCAGTGCATAGTGGTTGATAGTCAGCCCGTGATTGAGCAGCGCCAAGTCCCTGGCGCCCAGAGTGCCGCTCACTTCGACAACAAACTCTTGCTCGATCTGCCCGCCGTCGTCGTTGAGGTGACGTACCACGCGCCAGTCCTGACTGAAGATCAGCAAGCCGCTCGCCTGCGCGGGCAGCGGCAATAGTGCGCTCAGTCGGGTCAGATGGCGCTGCAGCGGCCGCACGCCCGAGGGGTCGTCGACAACACGCGTGGCGCGCGTAATCAGCGCGCTGGCTGGGTTCGGGCCGTCCTCAGCGGTGTAGCCAGCAGGCTTGTGCAACACCAGCGTGATGGCCTCCAGCGGAGCGAGCGTTGCCGCGGGATCGATATCGACCACCTGCGTGTCGACCATGAATTGTGGTTTTTCGATCACCACCCCGTCGACGCGCACCCAGCCGCCTTCGATGTACTGCTCGGCCTCACGCCGCGAACACTGGGTCAGGGCGACAACACGTTTGGCCAGGCGAGTGGGTTCGGTCATGGCTGCAGCGAGCGAGTGTGGATGTGCCAGTGTAGAGGGTGCGTGGCTTGCGTCGGCTTCGACCGGCGCAAGACTGGGCCGGCTGCCAGCGTTGGCAATTGCTGTTGTCGCCCCCAAATTGGGAACTTCCGTGTTGTCGAGAGCAGTCCATGATTCCCTATTCCATTCTCGACCTGGCGCCGGTGACCGAAGGCAGTGACGTCGCGCAGGCGCTGCGCAATACGCTGGATTTGGCGCAATGGGCCGAACATTTGGGTTACAGCCGCTACTGGCTGGCCGAGCATCACAACATGCCGGGCATTGCCAGCGCGGCCACGGCGGTGTTGATCGGGCATGTGGCTGGTGGCACATCGACGATCCGCGTGGGCGCCGGCGGCATCATGTTGCCGAACCACGCGCCGCTGCAGGTGGCCGAGGCGTTTGGCACGTTGGCATCGTTGTATCCCGGGCGAATTGATCTGGGCTTGGGGCGTGCGCCCGGTACCGACCAGCCAACCGCGAAGGCGTTGCGTCGGTATTTCTCCAGTGCCGATGCGTTTCCACAGGACGTCATGGAGTTACTCGGCTACTTTGCGCCAGCCACGCCGCAACAAGCGGTGCGTGCGGTACCGGGCGCTGGCATCGAAGTGCCGGTATGGCTGCTCGGTTCGAGCCTGTTCAGCGCGACCTGGGCTGCACGCCTGGGATTGCCGTTTGCGTTCGCCTCGCACTTTGCGCCGGATGCCATGGACGAAGCGCTGGCGTTGTATCGGCGCGAGTTTTGTCCGTCGCCACGCTTGCAGCGGCCGCATGTCATGCTCGCGTTGAACGTGGTGGCGGCAGATGATGATGCGCAGGCACGGCACTTGTTCACGACCCAGCAGCAGAGCTTCGTCAATCTGCGCCGTGGTCGTCCGGGGCTGATTCCGCCACCAATCGACGACATCGAGGCGTTCTGGACGCCAGTGGAAAAGCTTGGCGTGGAACGTGCACTGGGGTGCGCCGTCGTGGGTGCGCCGCAGACCTTGCAGCAGGGTATCGCCGCGTTTGTCGCACGTCATTGTCCGGACGAGTTGATACTTACCGCCAACGTGTTTGACCATGCGGCGCGGCGGCATTCGTTTGCGCTGGCCGCTGCTGCTTGTCAACAGGTGGCGGCGGACTGAACGGAGCGTCGGCCGTGTGCATCGACGTACGCGGTCAATCGGCCATAATGCGCGGTATTCCACGAATTGTTGAAGTTGTCTGACGCATGAAGACCCCCAAGGGCTTGCAGGAACTGGTTGAGGAAGGCGTGATTGATCAGGTGCTCCGGCCGCTGAAAAGTGGCAAGGAAGCGGCCGTATACGTCGTGCGTTGCGGCGACGAGATTCGTTGCGCCAAGGTGTACAAGGATCTCGGTCAGCGTAGTTTCCAGGCGCGCGTGCAGTATCAGGAAGGGCGCAAGGTGCGTGGTAGCCGGCAGGCGCGCGCGATCGGCAAGGCCAGCAAGTTCGGGCGCAAGGAAGCCGAAGAGGCGTGGAAGAACGCCGAAGTCGACGCGCTGTACGAACTCGCTGCCGCCGGGGTGCGTGTGCCGCAGCCGCATGGCTACTTCAACGGCGTGCTGGTGATGGAACTGATCACTGATGAAGACGGCCATTCCGCGCCGCGCCTGGGCGAGGTGGAGCTGTCAGCGGAAACGGCGCGTGCATACCACCGATTCCTCATGCAGCAAGTCGCACGCATGCTGTGCGTCGGTCTGATTCATGGCGACCTGTCTGAGTACAACGTGCTGATCGGACCGGACGGGCCGGTCATCATCGACCTGCCGCAAGTCGTCAGCGCCGCTGGCAACAATGCTGCGCGGCAGATGCTGCGCCGCGACGTCGGCAACCTCAGCATCAGCTTGTCGCGCTTTGCGCCGGAGCTGCTGGACACGCATTACGGCGAGGAGATGTGGGCGCTGTACGAGCGCGGTGAGTTGCGCGCAGACAGTGAACTGACCGGTCACTTCGAGTTTGACCGACGCGCAGTGGATGTCGACAGCGTGATGCAATCGATCGAGGATGCGCGCCAGGAAGCGCTCATCCGGCAGCAAGGCCGCGAGGCGGCAGAGCAGGAAGGCTGATCACCGCCTGCGTGGTCGGGGTGCGCTGGCGGCCTGATCGGCACCCGTGCCAGCAGCGTTCGCGGTTCCCGGGACGCTGGTCGCCTGGGTTACGGCGCGTTGGCGTCGATGAGTTCGACGTCGAATATCAGCGATGCGTTGGGCGGGATGACACCTCCGGCACCATTCGCACCGTAACCGAGCGCAGCGGGAATCAGCAGAGTGCGTGTGCCACCAACATGCATGCCGGCGACGCCTTGGTCCCAACCCTCGATCACGCTGCCAGCACCCAGCCGGAAGGAAAACGGCGTGCCGCCATCACGCGAGCTGTCGAACTTCGTGCCGTGGTGGTCCTTGGCGTCTTTGTCATACAGCCAGCCGGTGTAGTGCACCAGCACATCCATGCCGGGTTTCGCTTCCGGACCGGTGCCAACGGTGTGATCGATCACGGTGAGCTTGTCCACCTCGCCGTTGGCCTGCGCTGGCGGGGCAGCACTGCAGGCGGTGAAAGTGATGGCAGCAAGCAAAGGTAGCAACCAGCGCATGGGGTAACTCCTGAAGGGCTCTGTGGGTGAAACCATGACCGCACATCGTCGCAGGTTTCTCGCCGGCACGCGATTGTCGGTTGCGTGTGCCGGCTTGTGCGGTTGCCGGGGTTCTCGTGTGATTGGCCAGCGGCCCCGATGATGAAGGGCGATCGGCGCACAAGCGTGTGGTCTCACGCGTGCTCCGGTCACGCACTGCCGGGCTGGTGGTCATCAGTTCACCACTTCATCGGGCGCCATGCGCTGCACCGCGTCGACCGTGACGCTGCGCGCGTCGTCCAGCAGTTGCAGTTGGCGGTCCTGGATCAGGCATTGCAGGCGCATGCCTCGCTGCAGCAGTGTGACCAGTTCGGCAACCGTAGCCGCGGGGATGTCGAGCACCGTGAGGTTCTTGTTGCGGCTGAGCGCGGTACCGACCTTGTGCCACCAGATCTCCGCCGCGTTGCCACCGTAGCTGAGCACCACGACCTGGCGTGAGCGCCCACAAGCTTTGCGAATGCGTGTTTCGTCCGGCTGGCCAAGCTCGATCCACTGTTCAATCTCGCCGGTGTAAGCCTTGCGCCACAGCGCCGGTTCGTCCTCGTCGCTGATGCCTTTGCCAAACTCCAGCCGGTCGTTGGCGTACATGGCAAACGCAAGCAGGCGGGTCATCAGGCGTTCTTCAGTTTCCGACGGGTGGCACGCCACGGTCAGCGCGTGCGTGGCGTAGTAATGCCGATCCATGTCGCTGATCTGCAGTTCGACTTTGTAGATGGTGGAATTGAGTGCCATGGCTGTGCCTGGAAACAAGGTGGCGATTCTACGCGGTGTGGCGTGCGGGCACTGCCAACGATGTTGCTGCACTAGACTCGAACCGCCGTGCGTGCAACCAAACCATCTTTCCTGCGTGATGCCCGCGCCAGCACCGTGCATTTGCCGCCCGGTACTTGGGTGACCGTGCTGGATGCGTTATGCGCGCACTTCACCGCCATCGATCGCGCGCAATGGGTAGAACGGATGACGCATGGCCGCGTGCTGGATGCACACGGCGCGGCAATCACGCTGGATACAGCGTATCGCGTCGGGTTATGCGTGCACTATTTCCGCGACGTGGCAGACGAGACCCCGATCCCGTATGTCGAAACCGTGTTGCATGTGGATGGCCATTTGTTGGTAGCGGACAAGCCGCATTTCCTGCCGGTGACGCCTTCGGGCAGGTTTGTCGAGCAGACCTTGCTGCGCCGCTTGATGCGGAGCACGGGCAATCCTGATCTTGTGCCGTTGCATCGCATTGATCGGCTCACCGCCGGCCTGGTGTTGTTTTCGACCAATCCGTCGAGCCGAGCGGCGTATCAGGCGTTGTTTCGTGAGCGCAAGATCGACAAGCGTTATCTGGCGTTGGCGCCAGCGTTGCCGCGTCAAGCGTTCCCGTTGGTGCATTGCTCGCGGGTCGCCGCAGGAGATCCGTTCTTCCGTATGTGTGAAGTGGTCGGCGAGCCGAACAGCGAAACGCGGGTCGAGGTGCTGGAACATGGTGCAGACGAATGGTGTTACGCGCTGCATCCGGTCACCGGGCGCAAGCATCAGTTGCGGGTGCATATGGCCGCACTGGGCGCGCCGATTGCCGGCGATCCGTGGTATCCGCGGCTGCAGGCACAAGCGGCGGACGACTATGCGCGTCCGTTGCAGTTGCTGGCGCAGCGTCTGTCGTTTGTTGACCCGTTAACCGGTGTGTCGCGCCTATTTCAGAGCCGGTTTGCGTTGCAGCGCTGTGACGCCAGGTGATCGCGCGCGGTCGAATGTTGTGCCTCGATTGTTGCTGGTGGATATCGCTTGCTGCCACTGACGCGCTATCGTGCGCAGCACTATCCGTGTGGGGACGCCTCTTGTGACAGCACGCCAGCTATCCAGCGCAGTACCACGTCGCGAGTTGACTGTCCGCGGCGTGCTCATCGGCATCGCGATCACCATCGTGTTCACCGCGGCAAACGTCTATTTCGGGCTGAAGGCGGGTTTGACGTTCTCCACGTCGATCCCCGCCGCGGTGATCTCGATGGCGATCCTCAAGGCGATGCGCGACGCCACCATTCAGGAAAACAACATCGTGCAGACGGTAGCCTCGGCCGCTGGCACGTTGTCGGCGATCATCTTCGTGCTGCCGGGGCTGGTGATCGTCGGCTTTTGGACCGGCTTTCCCTTCTGGATCTCGGCCGGGATCTGCGCCACCGGCGGCATCCTCGGCGTGATGTACACCATCCCGCTGCGGCGCGCGCTGGTAACGGACTCCGACCTTCCCTATCCGGAAGGCGTGGCTTGTGCCGAGGTGCTGAAAGTTGGTGCCGGCCAGTCACCCAGCGCCGACGGCGCGGCCGCGGTCGAGACCGATGGCGCGGGACTGAAGGCCGTGTTGTGGGGTTCGATCGTGTCAGCCGCTTTCTACGTGATCGTGCAGACCCGCATATTCGCCAGCAGCGTCACGGATTACTTCCGGGTCGGCGGCGACAGGGCCGGCGCGACCGGTTTTGACTTCGGGCTGTCGTTTGCACTGTTCGCGATTGGACACCTCGTGGGCCTGTGGGTGGGCATTGCGATGTTGCTGGGCGCGGCGATCGGCTGGGCTTGGGCAGTCCCGTATTTCACCCATCTGCACTGGGTCGCTGGCGACGTCGCCACCGTGGCGCAAGCGGGTTGGAGCGACTACGTGCGCTTCATCGGCGCCGGCGCGATCGGCGTGGCCGCCGTCTGGACCCTGGCCAAGCTCATGAAACCGTTGGTCAGCGGCTTGGCCGGCGCGATGAGCGCTTCGCGCGCGCGCAAATCGGGCACGCTGGATGAGCTGCCGCGCACTGAGCACGACATGCCGATGGGCGTGGTCGGCGCGATTTCGCTGCTGTGCCTCATTCCGATCGGCTATCTGTTGTGGCATTTCGCCGTCAACAATGGGCTCGGCGGCGCCACCTGGACGCTGGTAATCGGCGGCGTGGCGTTCGTGGTGCTGTTGAGTTTTGTGGTGTCGGCGGTGACTGGTTACATGGCTGGGCTGATCGGGTCTTCCAACAGTCCGTTGTCGGGCATCGGCATCCTCGTGGTGGTGATTGTGGCCTTGCTGCTGGTGGTCGGGGTCAAGCCGTTCCTGCCAGCGGGCGCTGACAAGGCGCTGGTGGGATTTGCCTTGTTCATCACCTCGATCGTGTTCGCAGTGGCATCGATCGCCAACAACAATCTGCAGGATCTGAAGACCGGGCAACTGGTGGATGCCACGCCGTCGATGCAGCAGTGGGCGCTGGTGATCGGCGTGCTGGTCGGCGCGGTGGTGATTCCGCCGGTGATGGATTTGTTGCAGCACACGTATGGCTTTCTCGGCGCGCCCGGCGCCGACCCAGCGCGCGCGCTGCCTGCGCCACAGGCCGGCCTGATCTCGGCACTGGCACAGGGCGTGATCACCGGCGACGTGCCGTGGGACATGATCGGCTTGGGTGCCGGCATCGGCGTGGCCATCATCGTTCTCGACGAGGTGCTTGGCCTGACCAGGAAAGGTCCGCGCCTGCCGCCGTTGGCGGTCGGGCTCGGTATCTATCTGCCGACCTCCACCACCCTGATGGTCGTCGTCGGTGCGCTGGTCGGGGCGTGGTTTGACGGTCGTGCGAGCCGCCGCCCGGCCAAGGAGGCCGACGCGACCAAGCAACTCGGCGTCCTGCTGGCGTCGGGTTTGATCGTCGGTGAAAGTTTGCTGGCGGTGATCTTTGCCGGCGTGGTGGCGTTCAGTGGCAAGGACGCGCCCATTGCGCTGGTGGGCAAGGGCTTCCAGACACCGGCGATCTGGATTGGTGGCATCGTGTTTGCAGCGACCGTGACCGTGTTGTACCGCTGGATCATCCGCATGGGACGATCCACCGTTGACTCCTGAAACGGGTCACGGCGTCACGGCTAGCGCAATTCGTGTGTCGCCGCTCGGTTGTTGATCCACATCAGGAGATGGGTGTCACGTGAAGCAGGTTGAGATCGAGCGGTTGCCAGTCGGCGTGGAGCCCTTGCTGGCCGTGCCGAGCCAGCGCGCAACGATGTTGCGCCGGCTGGCGGGGCCGCTGCTGTCGGTGGTGATGACGTTGTATGACCGCTTCGCGCTGATCTCGATCAAGCGCGATCTGCCGTGGCAGCGGGTCAGCATGATTTCGTTCATCAGCTACGCGTTCAGCAACGCGGTCGGCATGTCGTTGCTCGTGTCCGGGTCGATCCGCTATCGGTTTTACATTCAAAACGGCTTGTCGACCGGTGACGTCGCGCGCGTCGTGCTGTTTTGCACCACGAGTTTCTGGCTCGGCTTGCTGGCCCTGACCGGGGTAACGTTGTTGTGGGTGCCGTTGCCGTCGGGGCTGCCATTGGCGACGCTGAGTGTGCCGATCGGCATCGGGTTGACGCTGGTACCAGTGGCGTGGCTGGTCGCTGCAGGGTTGGTACGTCAACCTTTGCGCCTCTGGCGCTGGCACGTGGCGTTGCCGACACTACGCATGGGCTTGCAGCAGATACTCATCGGTGCGCTGGACTGGGGTCTGGCAGCCGCCGTGTTGTATGTGTTGATGCCGGATGCGCTGAACAACGGCTTCGGGCATTTTTTGGCGATCTTCGTGATTGCACAAATTGCGGGCTTGATCAGCCACGTGCCCGGTGGCCTGGGCGTGTTTGAGGCGGTGATGCTGGCCGGCTTTGGTGCCACCGGCAATCAGGCGCTAGCCGCACCGATTCTTGGTGCGCTGGCGGCATTTCGCGTGATCTACTATTTGCTGCCGTTGTGTGCGGCAGCAGTATTGGTGCTGCAACGCGAGGCGCGTGGCCTGCAGCAGAAATCGCTGTGGGCACCGTGGTTCAGCGCGTTGTTGCCTTCATTCTTTGCCGGACTGACCCTGGTTTCTGGCGCGGTATTGTTGTTTTCCGGGGCGACGCGTGCGTTGCCGGAACGCATGGCGGTCTTGCGTGAAGTGCTGCCACTGTCGGTGCTGGAGGTATCGCATCTGTTGGCCAGCATCATCGGCATGCTGCTGCTGATCCTGGCGCGCGGCCTGCAGCGACGGCTGGATGCCGCTTATGTCCTGACTCTTGCGTTGCTGATAGCCGGCGCTGCGTTCTCGCTGCTGAAAGGCATCGATTACGAAGAGGCCACATTGCTGACGTTGCTGGCCATGGGACTGGCGCCTGCACATCGCTTGTTTTATCGACGGGCCTCGCTGTTTACCACCACGTTTTCCATCGGCTGGATCGTGGCCATCGTCGCCGTGCTGGGGTGCGCGACGTGGCTGGTGTTGTTCAGTTACAAACATGTTGGCTACAGCGCTGATCTGTGGTGGGAGTTCAGCTTTCATCAGGGTGGTGCGCCACGCGCGCTGCGCGCTCTGGTGGCTGCGGCAGCGACCGGCATGCTGTTTGCCGTCGCCAGCCTGATTCGCCCGGTACAGGTGCATCGGGCGGCGCCGAGCGAAGCGCTCCTGAGCGCTGCGCTGCCGTTGATCCGGCAATCACCCGACACGCAGGCCTACCTGGCGCTCATGGCCGACAAGGCGTTGTTGTTCGATCCGGCGAAGACCGCATTCATCATGTATGACGTCGAAGGTCGCAGCTGGGTGGCCATGGGTGACCCGGTCGGCACCGACGATGATGCGCGACGTGAACTGGTGTGGACATTCCTCGAGCAATGCGAGCGTGCCGGCGGTTGGCCGGTGTTCTATCAGGTGAGTCCGGCGGATCTGGACCTGTATCTGGAAGTGGGCATGAATCTGATGAAGATCGGTGAACAGGCGCGCGTCCGATTGAGCAGCTTCAACATGGACGGCAAGTCGCGCAAGGTGCTGCGCAACACGGTGAACAAGTTGACGCGCGATGGGCTGCGTCTGGAAATCATTCCAGCCGCAGCGGTGGCGCCGCTGCTGCCACGGTTGAAGGAGATTTCCGATGCGTGGTTGCACGCCAAGCACGTGCGCGAAAAGCGCTTCTCGCTTGGTGCATTTGAGCCACACTAACCTTTTTCTTGGCGCGACGAAGCACGAAGCGTCACTGGATTTGATGCGACACCTTCCCGATGGGCCCGCCGGCATCATGGATTTTCTGTTTGTGCAACTGATGCAGTGGGCGCGTGATGATGGCTACGAGTGGTTCAACCTGGGCATGGCACCGCTGGCCGGGTTGCACAATCGGCGGCAGGCACCCTTGTGGAACCGGTTTGGGGCGATGGTGTTTGGGCGTGGCGAACGCTTCTACAATTTTCGCGGGTTGCAACAGTACAAGGGCAAGTTCGATCCCGAGTGGGAGCCACGCTACATGGCCGTGCCAAGTGGCATCGCCCTGCCCATGATCCTGGCCAACGTGGCCAGCCTGATTTCCGGCGGGTTGTCCGGTGTGGTTCGTCGATGAAGCACAGGAAGAAGCTCATGCTGACCGGGTTGGGTGCGTGCGCGCTGGGCTTGGCAATCATCTGGAATCCGTTCGCGCATCCCAGTGTTGAGAAAGCTACCATCGTGTTGCCGGCAGCGACGCAAGTCGCGCCGCCTGCAGGTCGTGACGATGTGCTGACCATCATCTACTCCGGTGATGGGGGCTGGGCTGATCTGGACAAGCAACTCGGGAACGCGTTTGCTGCTCGCGGCATGCCGGTGCTGGGAGTCAATACGTTCAAGTACTACTGGCGTATGCGTACTGCGGACGAATCAGCGGAAGAGCTTGATGCGCTGATGACAAAGTATCTGCAGCAGTGGCACAAGCAACGCTTGTGGCTGGTGGGGTTCTCCTTCGGTGCGGATGTGCTGCCCACCGTGATCGGCAAACTCAGCGCGGGAAATCGCGCGCGCATTACTCAATTGGTACTGCTGTCGCCCAGCCGGGATTTCAGCTTCGAGATCCAGTTTGAAGGTTACATGGTGTCGCAGGGGCGGTTCAAAGCGTTTGTCAAAAGGCAATTGGAAAAATTCAACAAAGTGCCGCACTACGCGGCGCTGCCGCCCGTCGCTGCGTTGCAGCGGCAGTTTCCGGTGATCTGCTACTACGGCCTGGATGATGCTGACGACAGCTTGTGCACGGCGCATGGCCTCCCGACATGGGTACAGGTTGAGCCGAAGCAGGGCGGGCATCATTTCAGCGGCGGTTACGTACCGCTGGCTGCAGACCTGATCGACGACTTGCCGGTGCGTGCCGCAGCGACTGCACCGGTGCACTGATTCCGGTGCGAAGGCGGCGGCGACCCCACGTACAATGCGCTCAGTATTTCACGGGTGAAAAAATAGCGTGACTGCGCCTGGGTTTTCTGCTGCCACGCCTGACACGGTGCTGGCTGCACTTTTTGTACCGTTTGCCACGGCCACGTTGCGGATGCCGGGCACCGGCCGCGTGTTGTTCTTGCGCGCACGCGCCGGCACGCAGGTGCGCGAAATAGCCCAACCCGGATGGTTGTGCGAACAAAGCTTTCTGCCGTTTGCCGATGCACTGCGGCGCTGCGGTCTGCGTGTGGGTGAGCCGGCTGCGGATGAAACGTTTCCACTGGTGCTGGTATTGCCGCCGCGTCAGCGTGATGAAGCCCGCGCCGTTTTTGCCCGCGCACTGCAGCATGTGGCGGCAGGCGGCACGTTGCTGGCGTGCATGCCGAATACCGAAGGTGCGAAATCGGGTGAGGCCGATTTATTGCATCTGGCGGGCAGCGTGGAGCATCTGTCCAAGCACAGGTGTCGGGTGTTCTGGACGACATCGGACGCGGCAAAGATCGACCAGGCATTGCTCCGCACTTGGCTCGCACTGGATGCGCCGCGCGCGATCACTGACGGTTACGTCAGTCGGCCGGGCTTGTTTGCGTGGGATCGCATCGACCACGCGTCGGCGTTGCTGGCCGAAAAC
>CAJDTO010000014.1_pt1 | contig 38769 bp, 32 predicted proteins | sample 7389821 | NCBI WGS metagenome assembly CAJDTO01 (sample SAMEA7055651, study PRJEB34461) | soil metagenome | biome: terrestrial ecosystem; feature: Peninsula; material: soil | place: Antarctica | collected 2016
TGCGCTCGCGCGCGCCATTCGTGGCCGGCAAAAGGTCGACCCGGTGCTGATCGATCACCCGCGCGAGTTGCGCGCCACGCTGCCGGCGCTGCTGCGCGACGGCGATCTGTTGCTGCTGATGGGCGCTGGCGACATTGGCGCCGCCGCGGTGGAAATTGCCCAGGCCGGTCAATTGCGGACCGGGGAGGCTGAGTGATGGCGACGCAAGCAATGACTCCTGACCTGCAGGGCAATACGCAGACCATGTCGCACATCACCGATCCGGCACAGTTTGGCCGCGTCGCCGTGGTGCTGGGCGGCACCTCGGCGGAGCGTGAGGTCTCGCTGAATTCGGGGCATAACGTGCTGGTCGCGTTGCAGACCCGTGGTGTCGACGCGCACGCGATCGATGGCATCCCGGCACTGCTGGAGGCGCTGCGCGATGGTCAGTTCGCGCGCGTGTTCAACATCCTGCATGGTCAGCGTGGCGGTGGCGAGGATGGTGTGCTGCAGGGCGCGCTGGAAGCGCTTGGCGTGCCCTACACCGGCTCCGGCGTGCTCGGCTCAGCGCTGTCGATGGACAAACCGCGCTCCAAGCGCGTGTGGCAGTCGTTGGGTTTGCCGACGCCGAAGTTTGTGGCCCTGCCACGTGGGGCAGATGTGCACGCGGCGGCTGCGCAGGTCGGGTTTCCGCTGATCGTCAAGCCGGCCTGCGAAGGCTCCAGCGTAGGTGTCACCCGGGTGTTTGCCGCTACCGAACTCGATCAGGCGGTGGCGCTGGCTTCGCGTTATCCCGGGGACTTGTTGATGGAATCACTGATCGAGGGTGCTGAGCTGACGGTGGCCATCCTCGGCCGCCAAGTGTTGCCGAGTATCCACATTGTGCCGAAGGCCGCGTTTTACGACTTCAACGCCAAGTACATCGCCGAGGACACACAGTATCTGTGTCCGGGGTTGGCAGGAGTGGCGGAGGAAGAGCTGCGCGCTCTCGCGCTGGCAGCCTTCGATGCGCTTGGTTGCACCGGCTGGGGCCGTGTCGATGTGATGCGCGATCATGCTGGCAACAACTGGTTGCTGGAGGTGAATACCGCGCCGGGCATGACCTCGCATTCGCTGGTACCCAAGGCCGCAGGCGTGGCGGGTATCGACTATCAGGAACTGTGCTGGCGTGTGCTGGAGACGAGTTTCGCGCCCGCGCAGGCCGTCCCCACTGCTGCTTCCCACTCATCCGACCTGGCCGGAGGTGCGGTGTGAGAGGAGCTTTCCGCCCCATCGCCTGGTGTCTGGCTATCGCGCTGGTTGTGCTGCCGGTGGTTGGCGTGCTGCGCGGGTGGTTCGCCGCGCACAGCTGGCCGGTGACGCAACTGACGGTGCAGGCTGACTTCAAGCACGTGGGTGCGGCGCAGATCCGCGCGGTCGTCGCGCCACGCCTCGACAAGGGTTTTTTTGCACTGGATCTGGATACCGTGCAGAAGGCCGTCGCAGCGTTGCCATGGGTGGAGTCGGTGGAGGCGCGCAAGCGTTGGCCCGACACGCTGGTACTGCGCATCTACGAGCGCCAGCCGTTTGCGCGCTGGAACGAGAAACAACTGATCAGTCGTCAGGGCAGGGTGTTCAACGCCAGCGAGACCGCTACCGATGCCACACTGCCCGACCTGCGCGGCCCGAACGCGCGTCTGGCTGAAGTGGTGAGTTTCTATGCCGAGACGCGCAAGGCGTTTGCGCGTACGCAGTTGCAAATCACCGGTGTGGCGCTGACCGACCGCGGCAGCTGGAGTGTCACTGCCACCAACGGCGCGCAGATAGTTATCGGTGATCGTGATCAGGCCGGTCATCGCCTGCGCCGGTTTCTGGATGTGTTTCCGCAATTGATGGCCGGCCACAGTGATGGTTTTGTCTACGCCGACCTGCGTTACACCAATGGATTTGCCGTGCGCTGGCCGCAAGCGGCGCCCGCCACCGTGGGAGGTTTACCCCGCATATGAAAACGCGCAGCGACAAGCAGCTTATCGTTGGTCTGGATATTGGTACCTCGAAAGTGGTGGCCATTGTCGGCGAGTACGAGACCGATCAACCCATCACCATCATCGGTATCGGTACCCACGTCTCGCGCGGCATGAAGCGCGGTTCGGTGGTGGATATCGAGTCGACTGTGCACTCCATCCAGCACGCCGTGGAGGAAGCGGAGCTGATGGCTGGCTGCGATATCCGCTCGGTGTTTGCGTCCATCTCGGGCAGCCACCTCGAGACGCGCAACTCGCACGGTAGCGCGGCAATCCGTGACCGTGAAGTCACGCCGGGTGATCTTGACCAGGTGTTGGAAGCGGCCAGCGCAGTCGCGATTCCGGCCGATCGCAAGGTGCTGTACAAAGAGTCGCAGGAATACCGCATTGACGGGCAAGACGGTATCCGCAACCCCGTGGGCATGAGCGGCGTGCGTCTGGAAGCCAGCGTGCATCTGGTGACTGGCGCGGCCGCGGCGGTGCAAAACATCACCAAATGCATCCAGCGCTGCGGCTTGACCGTGGACGGGCTGGTGCCTTCGGCGCTGGCCAGCGCCAAGGCCGTGCTGACTGATGACGAGCGCGAACTGGGCGTGTGCCTGGTCGACATTGGCGCCGGCACCACCGACATCGCGATCTTCACCCAGGGTGCGATTCGCTTTACCGCGTCATTGCCGGTCGGTGGCGATCAGGTGACCAATGACATCGCCTACGGCGTACACACGCCGACCGCGCATGCGGAGGAAATCAAGATCAAGTACGCCTGCGCGCAGACCGGGTTGGCACACGCTGAAGAAACCATCCAGGTGCCGAGTGTCGGCGATCGTCCGCCGCGCCGGCTTGCGCGTCAGTCGCTGGCGCAGAGCGTGCAGGCGCGCTACGAGGAAATCTTCGAGATGGTGCAGGACCAGCTGCGCCGCTCCGGCTACGAAAGCCTGGTCGCCGCCGGCGTGGTGCTGACTGGTGGTGCTTCCAAGATGGAAGGCGCGCTGGAGCTGGCTGAGGAAATCTTCCACAAGATGGTGCGCATCGGCGTACCACAACAGGTCGAGGGTCTTGGCGATGTCGTGGCCAGCCCGCTGCACGCCACGGGCGTTGGTCTGCTGCTGCATGGCGCGCGCGCAAGCGGCCTGCGCGCAAGCCGTGCGTCTGCTGGCAGCGCCAGCGATCTGCTCGGCAAAGCGCGCGGCTGGTTGAGCCGGAATTTTTGAAAGACGAAAACTTCACGGTGGCGCAGTACGCGTCACCACTGTTTCAAGGTGATGCAGGACGCGTCACCTGGGCAACAGGGAAACCAGCCCAGCACCCGCGATCGATCCACGTCGACGCGGGTTACAACGACAACAACGGAGGACGGGAAATGTTTGAATTGATTGAGAAGCTCACACCCAATGCGGTAATCAAAGTGATCGGCGTCGGTGGTGGTGGTGGCAATGCCGTTGCGCACATGCTGAATGCCAACATCGAAGGCGTCGAGTTCATTGTCGCCAATACGGACGCCCAGGCCATGACCACCTGCGGTTCGCGTACCCACCTGCAACTGGGTGGCAACGTGACCAAGGGCCTTGGCGCGGGTGCAAACCCCGAAGTCGGTCGCCAGGCCGCGCTGGAGGATCGCGAACGCATCGAGGCGATGCTGGAAGGCGCGGACATGGTGTTCATCACTGCCGGCATGGGTGGTGGTACCGGCACGGGTGCGGCGCCCGTGGTGGCCCAATTGGCCAAGGAAAAGGGCATCTTGACCGTGGCGGTGGTGACCAAGCCGTTCCCGTTCGAGGGGCGCCGGCGCATGCAGGTCGCCTTGAAAGGTATCGAAGACCTGCAGCAGCACGTCGACTCGCTGATCACCGTGCCCAACGAAAAGTTGCTCAGCGTGCTCGGCCGTGACGTCACCTTGCTCAATGCCTTCAAGGCGGCCAACGACGTGCTGCAAGGCGCGGTGCAAGGCATCGCTGATTTGATCACCGCCCCTGGCCTGATCAACGTCGACTTCGCCGACGTGCGTACCGTCATGTCCGAGATGGGGTTGGCGATGATGGGTTCAGGCACCGCGCGCGGTGATGACCGTGCCCAGGCGGCGGCCGAAGCGGCCATCAAGAACCCGTTGCTGGAAGACGTCAATCTCAATGGTGCGTGCGGCATCCTGGTCAACGTGACCGCCGGTCCCAACCTGACCATGCGCGAGTTCGACGAGATTGGCCGGATCATCCATGACTTTGCCAGTGAAGACGCCACTGTGGTCATCGGCACCTCGCTGGATATGGAGATGAAGGACGACGTGCGGGTTACCGTGGTGGCCACCGGGCTGAACCGAGCCAACGCGTCGCGTGCGCAGCCGGCAATTCACATGGTCGAGCCGCCGATGCTGGTGCGCCCACGTCCGGTCGTGTTGCGTACCGGTACGGGCAATGAAGTGATCGATTACGCCCAGCGTGACAGTGTGGTCAACGCCGGTCATCGCACCGAACCGGCCGTGGCGGCGGGCAAGAGCGAGCCGAGTTTCGATTATCTGGACATTCCTGCGTTTCTGCGTCGTCAGGCCGATTGAGTGCTGGATTTGTGTGAAGGGCGCGCGAAGATGTGAACGAACGGTCATGCGGTCGGTCTGTGCGCAAACATGCCTGTGGCGCCGTGGTGTCGGCGCCGGGTGTGGACGTGGGCGGCGGACTTGATTGTGGGCAATTACAGCCGCCATTTCCGTATTGGATGATGGTGGGCCGCAGTGGCCTCGTGCGCGAAGTGCAGGCGCGCCAACCAGTGTTGGACTTTCCCGTCCGCAACACTGGTTGGCGTCCCTGTCCTGTTCACACTGACTTCAGCTGCGGTAAACGTGGCTGGCAAACGTGAAACATTGATGAACTTAATCAGACTGTACGGTGTGGTTTGCTATTGTCATAGGTTAAAACTGTGTTAGTATCCGCTCCTAATTGGTGCTGCCACCACGAGTACAACCAGCAATGATCAAGCAGCGTACGCTCAGGAATGTCATCCGGGCCACCGGCGTTGGTTTGCATACCGGCGACAAGGTGTACATGACGCTGCGTCCGGCGGCGCCCAATACCGGCATCGTGTTTCGTCGCACGGATCTTGATCCGCCGGTGGACATCCGCGCGCGGCAGGACAATGTCGGTGACACGCGCTTGTCGACGACGCTGGTCAATGGCGAGGCAAGGGTATCCACCGTCGAGCATTTGCTCTCGGCGATGGCTGGCCTCGGTATCGACAACGCCTATGTCGATCTGTCCGCGCCGGAAGTGCCGATCATGGATGGTAGTGCGGGTCCGTTCGTGTTCCTGCTGCAGTCCGCCGGCATTGAGGAACAAAACGCCGCCAAGCGCTTCATTCGCATCAAGAAGCCGGTGAAGGTACAGGATGGCGACAAGTGGGCCAGTTTTGAGCCCTTCGAAGGCTTCAAGGTTGGCTTCTCAATCGACTTCAATCATCCGATCATTTCCAAGCGCACGTCGCGCGCCGAGATCGATTTCTCCACCACGTCCTACGTCAAGGAAGTCAGTCGCGCTCGCACGTTCGGCTTCATGCGCGACATCGAAGTGTTGCGCGAGCACAACCTGGCGTTGGGTGGTTCGATGGACAATGCCGTCGTGCTGGATGACTACCGGGTATTGAACGAAGATGGTCTGCGCTACGAAGACGAGTTCGTCAAACACAAGATTCTGGACGCCATCGGCGATCTGTACTTGCTCGGTCACAGCTTGATCGGTGCCTACCATGCGCACAAATCGGGCCATGAGCTCAACAACAAGTTGTTGCGCGCACTGGTGGCCAACACGGCCGCGTGGGAAGAAGTCAGCTACCAGGAAGATCCGGCGTTCTCACCGATTTCCTATGCACATCCGGCGCAAGCCATCTGACGAGCGCATCGTGCGGTTTCGGCGCTGATGCATGACAACGGCCACGCCTTCGGGGGTGGCCGTTTTGTCATGTGAGATCCGTGACTTGCTGGAATAGCACCTTCACGTCGTGTAGACGCCGGGTGGTGTTGGGGTGTTCGTGCGTGCTATAAACCCGAACTCGGCACGCAATAGAGGGTGAACTTCCTGCCATATCACTCGTCTGAGGATGCGCGGTCAGTCCGCGACGTCCTTTCCGGTTCGCGTGCAGAAGTTTCGGCAGCGGATGCCAGTGCAAGGAACATGGCCCGCAGTTCGGGGTCGGGGAATGACGCCGCGGCGACCCGAAGATGGGTGGCCGTGGTGGGTGAAAGTGATTTCAATCGACTTGGCTGCGGTGTAGCGGGGTCGGCGGCAACCACTTTCACCTTGACAGCACTGGCACACGCGCCAATGGCGTGTGCGGAGGCAAGGATTTGGGTCTGCAGCAAACGCAGACGCGATGCCCACGCCGGTGTGGATGCCAGAAAGACGAGGCGGTCGTGGCGCAGGTCGGCAAATCGCACCTGTTCGCGCAGCGGCATGGGCAGCGTCTGGCGCAACGCGCGGTCCAGCGCTTCCAGCGTGCCGGCCTTTTTGGCCAGCGTCGCGAAAGAGCCGCAAGCAGCAAGGGGTTTTGGCCCGTTGTGCATGCGCCGGGAAGTAGCTGACGTTGTGCGTTGCATGCTGCCGAATTCACAGTGGGGTGTTATGCAAATCATACTTGTTTCGCACGCGGGTCGATTGCCGCGCACCGTTGACCTGAGCAGCCGGCGCGTGTGCTGGAAGTGGCTGATCGCAGCAGTGCTGGTTTTCGGCGGCTGCATGATGGTTGGTGCGGCGTTGGCGCTGGTGGTTGCCAGTCCGCAGGATCGAGCGCTGGCCGAAGTAGGTCGATTGCAGCAGCAACTGCAGCGGCAGAATGCGCAATTGCAGGCCGTGCATGTGGACGCACAGCGCGAGCTTGATGCCTTGGCGGTAAAACTTGGCCAACTGCAAGCGCAATCGACGCGATTGAATGCGCTAGGTGAACGTCTGGCGCAGGTCGGCAAACTGGATACGAGCGAGTTCAACTTCGACCAAACGCCGGCGATGGGCGGGCTGGAAGATTCGGCGGCCAGCCATTATGCATTACCGGCAACGCTGGACCGCAGCATCGCCGTTCTGGCGCGCCAGTTCGACAGCCAGCAGACGCAACTCACGGCGCTGCAGAGCTTGCTGCTGGACGCGCGCATCGACGCCGATCTGAAGCCTGCCGGCATGCCGGTCCAAGGCTACATTTCATCGTATTTTGGCACCCGCCCCGATCCGTTTGATGGTCGCAGCGCGCGCCACAACGGGATCGACATTGCCACTCCGTTCGGTACTTCGGTGCGGGTGGTGGCCGAGGGCGTGGTGACCTTTGCCGGGGTGCGCAGCGGCTACGGAAACGTCGTTGAAATTGATCACGGCAACGGCTACATGACGCGCTACGCACACAACAGTGCGCTGGATGTCCACGCCGGGCAGCATGTGCAGGCGGGCGAGGTGATAGCCCAAGCCGGGTCCACGGGGCGTTCGACCGGTTCGCACGTGCATTTTGAGGTATGGCGCGACGGCCGGGTGCTGAACCCGTTGGCATTCGTGCGCAACCAGCGCTGAAGGGACTTGGCTGCAGGCCTTGAAACAATCGTTGCCGAGCAGCATTCACTGGCCGGCCACACGGACTAGTGCACTTGCCGCCATGACAGCACTGCGACGTCGGCGGCCGTTGTTGCGGTGGATGCTGTGCCGGACTGGTTTGCCCGCGGCGTGCAACTGCGGCGTCGTGGGGAGTTGCCCTGAGTTGAACCACGCCGTGGCGCGCGCAGCCGGGTTGGAAACCGCCGTGGCACGAAACCGCGTGTAGTAACATGCTCGATTGGCTCGCGTCAGTTGCGGGCGTTCTGTTCCCCATTCGGAAGATCGATGTTCAATCGCCCCCTGACGACATTTTTCGGCAATCGCAACGAGCGGGTCATACGGCAGCTGCGGCACACAGCCTCGCGCATCAATGCGTTGGAGCCGGCCTGCGTGAAGTTGACCGATGAAGGCTTGCGCGCCAAGACCGATGAATTCAAGCAGCGCTACGCGGCGGGCGAGTCGCTGGACAAATTGCTGCCTGAGGCGTTTGCCGTCGTGCGCGAGGCGTCCAAGCGCAAACTTGGCCTGCGCCCTTATGACGTGCAGTTGATCGGTGGCGTGGTGTTGCATCAGGGCAAGATTGCCGAGATGCGCACCGGCGAGGGCAAAACCCTGGTTGCCACGCTGCCGGTGTATCTCAATGCGATTGCCGGCCAAGGCGTGCATCTGGTTACCGTCAACGACTACCTGGCACGACGTGACGCTGCGCAAATGGGTGTGCTGTACAACTTTCTTGGACTGAGTGTCGGGGTCGTGTATCCGGGCATGGATCATGCCGACAAGGCTGCCGCGTACAACGCGGACATTACCTATGGCACCAACAACGAGTTCGGTTTCGATTATCTGCGCGACAACATGGCGCTGAGCAAGGAGCAGCGCTACCAGCGCGGCTTGAATTTCGCGATCGTCGATGAAGTGGACTCCATCCTGATCGATGAGGCGCGCACGCCGTTGATCATTTCCGGCCCGGCGGACGATTCAGTCCAGTTGTACTTGGCGGTCAACAAGATCGTGCCGAACATGGTGCGCCAGACGGAAGAGGACGGTCCTGGCGACTTCTGGGTCGACGAGAAGCAGAAACAGGTACAGCTTTCTGAGGAGGGTATGCAACACGCCGAAGAGTTGCTGCATGCCAATGGTGTTTTGTCCGAAGACAGTGCGCTGTACGACTCCAAGAACCTGGCCGTCGTGCATCACCTCAATGCCGCACTGCGTGCCAACGGCATTTACCAGCGCGACGTCGATTACATCGTGCGCGATGGTGAGGTCATCATTGTTGATGAGTTCACTGGCCGCACCCTGGCGGGCCGACGTTGGTCTGATGGCCTGCATCAGGCGGTCGAGGCGAAGGAAGGCGTGCCGATCCAGCGCGAAAACCAGACGATGGCGACGGTGACGTTCCAGAACCTGTTTCGCATGTACAAGAAGCTCTCCGGCATGACCGGCACGGCATTCACCGAAGCGTTCGAGTTCAACAGCATCTACGGCCTGGATGTGGTGGTCATCCCCACCCACAAGCCGATGATTCGTGTCGACAATCAGGACATGATTTTCCTTTCGACCGCGCCGAAATATCGCGCTGTCATCGAGGACGTGAAAACGCGTCACGCCAAGGGCCAGCCGGTGCTGGTAGGTACGACCTCCATTGAAGTTTCCGAGTTGCTGTCCAAGGAGTTGGACGCTGCTGGCGTGGTGCACGAGGTACTCAACGCCAAGCAGCATGAGCGTGAGGCCTACATCGTGGCGCAGGCTGGTGCGCTCGGGCAGGTCACCATTGCCACCAACATGGCCGGCCGCGGGACGGACATTGTCCTGGGCGGCAGCCTGGAAACGGCACTGGCGGCATTGCCGGCCGAAGCGACTGACGCGGAGCGCGAGGCGGTGCACGCCAAGTGGCAGGCCGAGCACGACAAGGTGCTGGCCGCCGGTGGCTTGCATATCGTGGGTACCGAGCGGCACGAATCGCGGCGCATCGACAACCAGCTGCGCGGTCGCTCCGGACGCCAAGGTGACCCCGGGTCATCGCGCTTCTTCCTGTCGCTGGACGACAACTTGCTGCGCATCTTTGGTGGTGAAGGCCTGGTGCGCTGGATGAAGCGCTTTGGCATGAAGGACGATGACGCGCTGGAGGACCGCATGGTCAGCCGGCAGATCGAGAAGGCCCAGCGCAAGGTCGAACAGCACAACTTCGACATTCGCAAGCACTTGCTGGAGTTCGATGACGTCGCCAATGACCAGCGCAAGGTGATCTACACCCAGCGTGATGAATTGCTTGAAGGCGAGGAAGTAGCCGCGACTGTCGCGGACATCCGCGAGGACGTCGTGCGTTCAATGGTGCTTGTTCATGTGCCCGCCGACAGCATCGATGAACAATGGGATATTCCTGGTCTGGACGCCGATCTGGGAACCTCGTTCGGGCTGTCGCTGGGACTGGTGCACTGGTTCGAACAGCAGTCGGAAGTTGATTCCGAGCGCATCCTTGCGCACGTGCTGGAAGGCGTCAATGACATGTTCCGCGCCAAGGAGGAGCAGATTGGCGCGGAGACCATGCGTCAGCTGGAAAAGCACGTCATGTTGACCGTGGTCGATGACGCGTGGAAGGATCATCTGTCCAACATGGATTTTCTCCGCCAGGGCATCAACCTGGTCGGTTACGCGCAGCAGGATCCCAAGCAGGCGTTCAAGCGCGAAGCGTTCCGTCTGTTCTCCGAGATGCTCGATCGCATCAAGGCCGAGGTCGTGCAAATGCTTGCGCGCATTCGGGTCCGCAGCGAAGAGGAAGTCGCCGAAATGGAGGCAGAGCAGCAGCGCATTGCCGCGCGCCTGCAACAGCAGATGCTCGCCAGCGGTGGCGGCGCTCCGGCTGAGGGTGCATTCGCGGCTGCGCCGGAAGAGTCAGATCGTGGTGTCGCGACCGCAGTACGTCGGCCTGTGCAACTGGCTGGCCCCAAGGTTGGTCGCAACGACCTGTGCCCGTGCGGTTCCGGGAAAAAATACAAGCATTGTCACGGGCGACTCAACTGAGCCGCGAGCGGAGGCGGCGCTTACCGTCGCGAGTAGCGTTTCAGCGCGTCAGTCGGTGCCGACGCCGGGTTGTCGCCGCCGGCCGGGTTGCGCATTGACGCTGATGTAGCTTGGCTCGGCGGTGTCCAGTTGCAGGGCGGTGAGCTGACCGCCCCACACGCAGCCGGTGTCGATGGCATGCACCCCGCAGCCAACAAAGCGACCCAGTGCTGACCAGTGGCCGCAGACGATGCGCAATTTGCGCTGGCGCACGCCAGGTACCGAGAACCATGGATACAAGCCCGGCTTTTGCGTGCCCGGCGTGCCCTTGGCATCGAAATCAATGCGTCCGTTGACGTCGCAGTAACGCATGCGCGTGAGCGTGTTGATCGTGGCGCGCTGTCGATCCAAGCCCTGCAATCTACTGGACCACAAGGCGGGACGATTGCCGAACAGATTGCGCAGCAATTTCGGGTGGCGTGGACTCGACAATTCGCGCTCGACTTCCCGCGCGGCGTCCTGCGCTTGCCGCAGTGTCCATGACGGCGCAAGCCCGGCGTGGATCATGGTCCAGTTCAGTGCTGGGTCGTGGTGCAGGAGCTTTTGCGAACGCAGCCATTCGAACAGCACCGGCGCGTCCTCGGCAAACAGCACCTCGCGCAGTTCCGGGTTGACGCGAGCCTGCGCTTCGGGGCGGCGCTGGGCGATCGACAGCAAGCTGAGGTCGTGGTTGCCCAAGGTGATGATGCAGTGTTCACGCAGGCTGTGGATCAGGCGCAATGTCAGCAGTGACTGCCCCCCCCGGTTCACGAGATCGCCGCAAAACCACAGTTGATCGCAGGCTGTATCGAAGCGCAGCTTTTCCAGCAGGCGCTGCAGCTCCGGGTAACAACCCTGCACGTCACCGATCGCGTAGGTGGCCATGTCAACGCGTGGCCATCAGTGCAGCGTGCGCGGAATGGACAGGGTAAACGTGGGAATCGGTGCCTCGAAACGCGTGCCATCGTCGGCCAGCATCTGGTAGCTGCCGCCCATCGTGCCGACGGCCGTTTCCAGTACGGCGCCAGACGTGTACTCGAAATCATCGCCCGGGCGCATCCACGGCTGCTCGCCAATGACGCCGTCGCCGCGTACTTCCTGTACCTTGCCGTTGGCATCGGTAATCATCCAGTGCCGAGTAAGCAGACGCGCAGGCATCTGCCCGGCGTTGCGCAGGGTGACGGTGTAGGCGAACACGAAACGGTTGGCGTGCGGTTTGGATTGGTCAGGCACGAAGCGTGATCGAACCTGCACTTCAATGGTGTAGGTGGATTCTTCAGACATGGTCCGATTGTACGGCTTGTGCCGATCAATCGCGCGCTCGTCGCAGTTGATCTCGCTGGCTACGCTTCAGCGGTTGTGCGTTGGCGCGCGTTGAAGACTTTTGCCAAGCGCACAAACGCTGCAGGTGCGAGGGTTTCGGCGCGTGCGCGCGGGTCGACGTCAGCACTGCGAATCGCGTCGCTGTCGAGCAATTGACCCAACGCGTTGGACAGCGTCTTGCGGCGCTGGCCGAACGCCGCCCTGACCACCGCGTAGACATCCTGAGGCTCGGCGTCGTGGTGTTCTTGCGCGCTCAGGGGTACCAGCCGCACCACCGAAGAATCCACTTTTGGCGGTGGTCGAAACGCGCGCGCCGGCACGTCAAATAGCGGCTCGATCCGGCATTCCAGTTGCAGCATCACTGAAAGCCTGCCGTAGATTTTGCTGCCCGGTGCGGCGGCCATGCGTTCCACCACTTCCTTCTGCAACATGAAGTGCATGTCCCCAATGACCGTCAGATGCTTGGCGCAGTGAAACAGGATCGGGCTGGAAATGTAGTACGGCAGGTTGCCGACGATACGCAACTGCTCCACGCCGTGGCTGTGCGCCAGCGCGGTGAAATCAACCTGCAGGATGTCCGCGTGGATGATCGTCAGTTCGCCGCTGCTGGCGGCACGTGTCTGCAGTGCGGGTATCAGGTCGGTATCCAGTTCGATCGCCGTAAGCTTGCCCGCGGCACGCAGCAACGGCAGCGTGAGTGCACCTTCGCCGGGGCCGATTTCCAGTACGAAGTCTTGCGTGCGCGGCGCCATCGCGTGGACGATGCGGTCGATGTAGCTGTGGTCGTGCAGAAAGTGCTGACCGAAGCTTTTCTTCGGCGCCGTCATCGTGCGCCGCCCGGCCCGCGAGTAGCGCCAGACTGCGACTCGCCGCGCACGCGTGCTGCCTTGCTGCGAGCGATCAGGTCCATGGCCATGTACGTGGCGGCGATCAGGCTGGCAGGATTGGCCGTCCCGGTTCCGGCCAGATCCAGCGCCGTGCCGTGGTCAACCGAGGTGCGGATAAACGGCAGCCCCAACGTGAGGTTGACGGTGCAGTCAAACGCTTCGCTCTTCAACACCGGCAACGCCTGGTCGTGGTACATCGCCAGCACGGCGTCGTAGCGTTCGCGTTGTGCGGGGACGAATGCCGTGTCTGCGGGCAACGGTCCCAGCAACTGCATGCCTTGGGCACGCAACGCGTTGAGCGTGGGCATGATCGTGTCGATCTCCTCACGACCGATATGGCCGCCTTCTCCCGCATGCGGGTTGAGGCCGAGCACGGCAATGCGCGGTGCGCTGAAACCGAACTTGCGCTGCAACTCCGTGTGCACGATGCGCAGCACCCGTGTCAGCGCGCTTGCAGTAATGGCCGCTGGTACCGCAGCCAGCGGCAGATGCGTGGTCGCGAGCGCCACGCGCAAGCTTGGGCTGGCGAGCATCATCACCACGTCGGCGTGTGCGCGCGTGGCAAAGAATTCGGTGTGCCCGCTGAACGGCACGCCGGCGTCGTTGATCGTGGCCTTCTGCAGCGGCGCCGTGACCACGGCGGCGTAGCGTCCGTCCATGCAGCCGTCGGCTGCCTCGCCCAAGAGGGTCAGCACATGCTGCGCGTTGCGTGGGTCGGGTTGGCCGGGGACTTCGGTAATTGCCAGTGGAACATGCCGTATGCGCAGCGCGCCGGGACTGCGCTGAGTGCAAGGACTGCCGTCGTCCGCAATCAGCGCGATGCTGACGCCACAGCGTGCTGCTGCGCGCTCCAGCAAAGCTCGATCAGTGATCGCAACAAGATCAGCTTGAACTGACGTGCACGCCAACCGGATCAACAACTCCGGGCCGACGCCCGCAGGTTCGCCGGCGGTGATGGCCAGACGCGGAAGTGGCGTGCCGTTCAATCCGCTTGCGGCGCGCCGGCGCTCGCGGGCTGGCTGTTGGTGTTCTGCAGCTCGGGTACGAGAATCTTGACGTAGGCGTTCGCGCGCAGTTCCCGCAGGTAGTCTTCATACGCCTGTTCGGCTTTGCGATTGCCGATGGATTGGCGCGCCTGACCACGCGCGATCTCGTCAGTGAGATCGCTCTGGCGGGTACCGAGGCGTTGCAGCAGATGCCACCCCGCATCCGTCTGGAACGGCTGCGATACTTCGTTGTCCTTGAGCGCGTCCAACTGCCCGGCAACCGCCGCACCCCACGCCTGCTGCTGGAACCAACCCATGTCGCCGCCGACATTTGCCGTGGTGTCATCCTTGGAGTTCTCTTTTGCCAGCTTGGCAAAATCCTCATGCTTGATGACGATCTGGTTGTACAGATCCTTGGCCTTTTGCTCGGCTTGGGCCGGGGTAACCAGCTCGCTCGGTTTGATCAGGATTTGCCGTGCATGGAACTCGGTAACCACCTGTCGATCAGGTTGGCGTTGTTCGAACAACTTGAGGATGTGGAAACCAGTGGGGCCGCGTAGCGGCGGGCTGACGTCGCCAGCCTTCATGCTGGTTACGGCAGCAGCAAACGCTGGCGGTACATCGTCCAGGCGGCGCCAGCCAAGATCGCCGCCGTCAAGCGCATCGGCTGCGTCGGAGTAGCGGATCGCCGCGGCGTTGAAATCCATGCCGCCCTTGATCGCCGCCTCGGCCTGCTCGGCCTTGGCTTGACTGGCCTGAATCGCCGCTGCGTCGGCACCGCCGGGAATGCTGATCTGGATGTGTCCAAGATGGACTTCGCCGGCCTTGTACGTTGGACTTTGCAGCAGGTTGTCGATCTCGCTGTCGGTCACCGACACGGAGTCGTGTACGACGCTCTCGTGCAAGCGCTGCACGGTAATCTGGTCGGCCAGTTGCTGGCGAAACTGCACAAAGCTGCCAGTGCGTTCAACCTCGGCCTGCAATTGTGCGACCGTGATCTTGTTCTGCTGGGCCACGGTGTTGACCGCCTGATTGACATCGGCGTCGGAGATGTGAATGCCCTGATCCTGGGCTTTCTGTACCTGCAAGCGCATCAATATCAGACGGTCGAGTACCTGCTTGCGCAAAACGTCGGCTGGCGGTAATTGCTCCGGATTCGCGGCGTACTGCTGCTGCACCGAGCGCACGGCATCGTTCAACTCGCTTTGCAGGATGACCTCGTCGTTGGCGACCGCCACGATGCGGTCCAACGGTTGGTCGGCCGCTGCCGCAGGGGTCAGCAGCTGCGCGTGCGCGGAACAAGTGATCGCGCCAGCGATCAGGAAAAGTGCGATGGATCGCTTCATCAAGGGAGAGCCTGTATCGCCGGAGCGAATGCGTTTATTGATAGCCGAGAATATCACGGTGCAAAAGTGGCTCGATCTGACCACCGGTCGAACCCAAGCCCTTGAACACGATTTCGAACATGATGCTGTTATCGCGTTTGTTGAGGTTGGCCTGGTTTGATGCCGGGCCAAAGCCGTAATAACCCTGGTTGACATAGCTGCGCTCGACCAAGCGCAGCGAAATGCAGCAACTGTCAAACTGCACGCCAACCAGCGCTTCGACCATGCGTCGATCCGGCACCGACCACGCCGCCGAGCCGACCAGACGCCAGCGCTCCGACAGCGGATAGACCGCCGAAGCGCTGTATTGTTCCAGCAAGCCGCGGCGATAGCGGTAGGCAAAGTTGAGGACGCCATCGCCACCGATGCGGCGCTGCAGCTCCAGCGTGCCCATATCAGTCTGGTGCGTGTTCGGACTCCACTGGTAGGCGCTGTTCAAACGCCATTGATCGCTGAGTTGCGCGCTGAACTGGGCCACATAGCTGGAGCCGGACCAGTCTGTGCCCAGCACGCGTTGTGGCGTGAAGTAGCGGATCTGGCCAATACTTGCCGACAGCCGCTCGACACCATTCTCGTCCAGCAAACGGGAGGTGACCGCTGCGGTGAGGTTGTTCGCGTCCATTTGCCGATCGGCGCCGGAAAACCGGTTGGGCGAGAACAGCTGCCAGTAATCGAACGACATCAAGTTGGTGTTGAATACCGGCAGGTTGTGCTGGTTGCGATAGGGCACGTACAGGTAGTACAGCCGCGGTTCGAGAGTTTGCGTGTAGGCGTGACCAAACAGGGATGTACTGCGATCGAAGATCAGGCCACTGTCGACACTGACGATCGGCAGCGAGCGGCTTGGAGATTGTTCCGTGAACGGTGAAGTGGCTCCGGCTGGCAGCAATCCGGAGTAACCATAGCGCGAGGCGTTGCCGTTGAGCTGGTACGCGGTGTAGCGATACGCCAGCTTGGGTCGCACGAACCACGCGGAGGTGCCGAAGCTGGCGCTGAGATAGGGGTAGAAGTCCTCGCGCTGACCTTCGACATAACCGGGCTTGCGAAAGGCGACGGCCTCGCTGTTCAGGCCCGTTTCCAGCCAACGCGACAGCGGTATGTCCGCATTGAACGCCACGTAAGGCAGTTGCCGGTAAGGCAGCACCCGGTCAGTGAGGAACGGGTTGGTGTTCTGGTAGGCGACCCCGCCCAACGCCGCGTCCCACCAGGTGCCGCCGCCCGTTACCGCTGCCGACGAGGCGAGCGAATAGACCGTTGTGCTCAGGCCGTTGTTGGCGAAGTCATACAGGTAGCTGCTGTCCGACGTGCGGTTGATCGACGTGCGCAGACGCCAGCTGTCCCACAAATGGGTGGTATCGGAAAAGTTGATCAAGTAGCGGCGCGTGTCCGCAGTGTCAGCCAGTGCGCTGGGCGTGCCGTGGTCGCGTGGCACGTATTGCACGTTGAGCTGACCACTGCTGCCGGGCACCAGATAGCGAAACTCACCACCCAGCATTGGACCGCGCAGGCTGTACAGGCGCGGGTCGAGCGTAGCGTCGTAGTTCGGTGCCAGGTTGAGGTAATACGGCGTACTGATCTGAAAACCGGAGCGACTGGTGCGACCGATGGTCGGGTACAGAAAGCCGCTCTTGCGGCGGTCGTCAGTGGGAAAGCTGAAGTACGGCAGGTACAGGAATGGCACGTTGCCCAGGCGCATCGTGGCATTGCGCGCCACACCCACGCCGGTGGCCTTGTCGATGGTGATCGAGCTGGCGCGGAACTCCCATACGTGATGGCCGACGTCACAGGTGGAGTAGGTCGCCATCGCATAACGCGAATGTTGCGCATCCAGCAACTGGCCCTGTTTGGCCACGCCGTTGCCGCGCGAATCCAGCATCTGATAACGCACGTTGTCGGCGATGCCGCGGCTGGCTTCGGTGTTGCCGCGCATGTGCGAGGCGGCCAACAGCTGGCCGGCTTCCTGGTAACGCACGTTGCCGCGTGCATCGTAGTCGGTGGTCTGGTCGTTGTAGTCGACGGAGTCCGCCTGGAGTTGTTGATCGGCGCGTTGCAGCGTCACGTTGCCGGACAGGTGGTAAACGCTCTCGTTGGAGCTGTCCACGTGTTCAGCCTGTACTTTGGCGGCAGCAGTGTCGCGCAGGCTGGAGTTCCTGGTCAGGGTCGGATCGTAGAACTCCAGCAGAGCATTCGGCCGGCACATGGCATAGTTGAGGGGACGCGGCGCGCAGTGGAACGTACCCAGCGGGCAATCAGCTGCCGCGCTCTGGTTCGCGGTGGCTGGCGATGCAGGCGCTACTTCGGCTTGAGCTAGGGTACCGGTCAGTGCCAGCGCGGCAGCGATCGCGAGCAGGCGGCGTGGGGGAAACTTGGATGTCACCATGAGATCTGCTGACCTTGAAGGCTGGTTAAGCTAACAGAAAGACCCGTTGTACGGCAGGCGCCCGGTCTGGTGGCCAATGTGTGGACTCAGCCCGGGCGAGCGGCAACTGGCCGCCACGCGCACCCGGACGCTGTGCTCGGCGTGTACGCGAGAAGTTCGTGCAACCAGTCGAGCGTCGTTGTTCCACTGTCGGTATGTTGCTTGTCCCCCGGTCGCGATGGTGACGCGGGGGTCGTGGCAGAACGCGGGCGTTGAATGGCGAGTGGCGAGAGGCGTGCGTTCACTGACGATTATTCCATCAGCGTGCTGACGTGCGCGCTCGTGCTGTCAGCGAGGGCAGCCAGGTCGTAACCGCCCTCCAGCGTGGAGATCAGTCGGCCGTGCGCGTGGGCCCGCGCCAGTGCCACCAGTTGGTGCGTGATCCATGTGTAATCTTCCCGCCCCAGCAGCAGGTCGGCGAGCGGGTCGCTGCGGTGCGCATCGAACCCGGCGCTGACCAGCACCAGTTGCGGGCGGAATGCATACAAGCGGGGCAACAATACGTCGTTCCACAGCGCACGAAATTCATATGACCCGGCGCCAGGTGGCAGCGTGCCATTGACGATATTGCCCACGCCACATTCCTCTTCACCGCCGGAATCCGGATACAGCGGCGATTGGTGGCTGGAGGCGTACATGACGCGCGGCTCACGCGCGAAGATGTCCTGTGTGCCGTTGCCGTGATGCACGTCAAAATCAGCGATGGCTACCCGGCTGAGTCCGAAGTGGGCGAGTGCGTGGGCAGCGCCGAGCGCCACATTGTTGAACAGACAAAAGCCCATCGCCTGGGTGCGCGTCGCGTGGTGACCGGGCGGTCGCACCGCACAGAACGCCTTGTTGCAGCGGCCACTGAGTGCCGCATCGACTGCGGCGATGACGGCGCCGGCGGCCCGCAGTGCAGCCTCGGGTGATCCGGCGCAGAAGTAGGTATCGGCGTCCAGCATGCGTTCGCCGGGGTCAGTCGCAGCGGCCAGGATGGCGTCCACGTGCGCCGCAGCGTGCACGCGCAATAACTGCTCCCGCGTGGCGCGCGGCGCTTCGACGCGATCCAGCGCGGCGTAACGATCCTGGTCGAGCGCGTGCAATATGGCGCGCAGTCGCGCCGGGCATTCGACGTGATCAGTCGTCGATGCGTGCTGCAGACAGGCGGGGTGCGTGTACAACCGCAGCATGTCGCCGCTCAGGCGGCCGGTTTGGGGCGCGGTCGGCGCTCGTGCTGCCACAGCACTTCGCCGTGGCCGCCCTCCCGCGCCAGGACGCGGCTGATCACGAACAGCAAGTCGGACAGCCGGTTCAGATAATGCTGGGGTTGCACGCGGATGGGCTCCTCGCGTGACAGCGCCACCACCGCGCGTTCGGCGCGCCGACATACCGTGCGCGCAAGGTGTCCGCAGGCCGCCGCCATGCCGCCACCCGGTAGAATGAATTCTTTCAGCGGCGGCAGCGGCTCGTTCAATGCGTCAAGGACTGACTCCAGCCGCGTGACGTCAGCATCCTGCACGGTTTCCATGCCCGGGATGCACAACTCGCCACCCAGGTCGAACAAATCGTGCTGCACCTGGATCAGGGCTTCGCGTACAGCATCGGGCACGTTGTCCGCCGCGAGCACCATGCCGATCGTGCAGTTGAGCTCGTCCACCGTTCCGTACGCGGTGACGCGCAGGGAATCCTTGCCCGTGCGCGAACCGTCGCCGAGCCCGGTACTACCGTCGTCGCCGGTACGTGTGTAGACGCGAGAGACTCGATTGCCCATGTCGATATATCAGTATGAACGCGCGTAGTCGGTGTGCTGGCTTCGGTTGTACAGCGTGAGCGCAACGTGCAGCGCGGCGCCAATGCCGACGTACAGTGCGGTGGTGCCCAGGAATGGCAGATACCAGTCGCCGAGGTTGCTCATCCAGCTCGCGGCACTGCGCGGCAGCGGCACCGCGTTGCTCAACCAGTAGAAGCTGCCGTTGGAAATCAGGTAGCACGCCGCTTCACTGACCAGCAAGGCGCCAACGACCAACCCCAAGGTTGATGCCCGCAACCCGCGTTGATGGGCGGCCAGCCAGCTACCACCCAACCACATTGCGCCCAGATAAGCGGGCATGCTCCAGTATGCCGGGGACACGCAGTAGTGGGTCCAGAAGTCGAGGCCCTGACCAGTGATCACGAAGAAGTCGATCAGCACCGCCTCGGCGATCAGCAGCACGAATGCCCAACGGGCCGAGCCGCGCAGCCAGAACCCAGCGAGGAAAAACACCCCCCATGAAGCATCGGGGATCACGCTGAAGTGATGCAATCGCGTAGCCGCCATCACTAAAGCGAGCAACAGGAAAATACCGAAGCGTGCGGCGAAGGTCTTGGCCATTTGCAGTTCCACGGAGGCGTCTGGATAGACCGCTAGTCTATCGCAATGGCGCGGCGTCGGCCGTCAGCTTCGGTATGATCAACACATGGATACATCCGCATCGACGGTAGTGAATCCCCGCAGCGTGCTGGTCGTTGGTGGGGGCTTGGTGGGCGCGAGTCTGGCGATTGCACTGGATGCGGCGGGCGTTGCCGTCACCCTGGTGGAAGCCGCCGCTCCACGGGTCGGGGCGCAGCCGAGCTATGACGAGCGCAACCTGGCGTTGGCACGCGCCAGCGTGAATGGGTTGCGCGCTGTCGGCGTGTGGCGACATGCGCAAGCCGCCGCCACGCCGATCCGGCATATCCGCGTGAGTCGCACCGGGGACTTTGGCAGCGCGCGCATCGATGCTGACAAACACGGCGTCGACGCTCTGGGCTGGACGCTGCCGGCGCGCGAGCTGGGTGCGGCATTGCTGCAACGCCTCGACGAGTGTCAACAACTGACGCGATTGGCGCCGGCCACGTTGACCACGCTGGAGCCGCTGACCAATGGCTGGCGCGCGCACCTGCGCTGTGCCGACGGCAGCCGCAGTGTCGACGCTGCGCTGGTGGTTGGCGCCGACGGTACCGAGTCCTTCGTGCGTGGCGCGCTCGGCGTGGAGGTGGAGCGGCACGATTACCAGCAGACGCTGTTCGTGTGTACCGTCACGTCCGAGCGCGAACATGCGCAGCGCGCGTTTGAACGCTTCAGTGATGCTGGCCCGGTCGCGCTCTTGCCGCTGGCCGATCACCGCTGCGGGTTGGTGCTCACGGTTCCGGCGGCCGAGGCGGAGCGGGTTGCTGCGCTGGACGCCGCCGACTATCTCGCGCTGGCCCAGCGCCGTTTTGGCTGGCGTCTGGGACGTTTGACGCGACCGGGCAAACGGTTTCCGTACGTGGTGCACCGCGTCGTCGCCAGACAATTGATTGCGCATCACGCGGTGCTGGTCGGCAATGCCGCGCAGACCATCCATCCCATTGGCGCGCAGGGATTCAACCTCGGCCTGCGCGATGCGCTGACGCTGGCCGAGCTGGTGGCCAGCGCGCCTGAAGTGGGGACGCGTGAGGTGTTGCAGCGTTATGCGGCGCGACGTGCGCCGGATCGCGACGGCACCATGGCCATGAGTCACGGCTTGATCAAACTGGCGTGTCTGCACCAGCCGCTGTTGGCGCCGTTGCGTTCGCTGGCGCTGCTGGCGTGTGATCGCGTGCCGCCGCTGCAACGCGCATTCGCGCGCCGTGGCATGGGCTTTCGTGGTGAGCCGCCGCAGGCCGTACTGCAGCCGCTGACATGACAGCCGGGTTTCGCCACCGCGTTGCTGGAAGCCCGTCAGCCAAAGGCGTGGGACATGGCTGGCGAGGTCGATTTGCGTGTGGTCGGACTGGCGCCCTCGTCCATCGCGTTGTTGCAGAATCTTGGCGTCTGGACGTCCATTCGTGATGCGCGCTGCAGTACTTACACGCACATGCACGTATGGGATGCGGAGAACGGTGCGGCGCTCGATTTTGCTGCCGCCGACACTGGGCACGACGGACTGGGTTGCATCGTGGAAAACCGCCTGGTGCAGACGATGCTGTGGAACGCCTTGCCGGCGGCCGGCGTGCGCGTTTTGTGTCCAGCGCAAGTGGAGGGCATGCAGGCGCAGGCAGATCGCATTGGCTTGAACTTGGCCGACGGCAGCACGCTGTCCGCACGCGTTGTGGTGGCTGCCGATGGCGCGGCCTCGCCGCTGCGGCAACTGGCCGGTATCGCGACGCGCGGGCATGAGTACGCACAGCGGGCGGTCGTCGCCCACGTCACCACCGAGCTGCCACATCAGCGCACGGCATGGCAACGTTTCTTGCCTGGCGGTCCGCTCGCGTTGCTGCCGCTGGCGGATGGCCGCAGCTCCATCGTCTGGTCAATGTCCGAAGTCGAGGCGCCGCGCGTATTGGCGCTGGACGATCGCGCGTTCATGGATGCTCTGGGTGTGGCCAGTGACTTTCGCCTGGGTCGCATCATGGCCAGCACGCGGCGCGCTGCGTTCCCACTCAAGCTGCAGTTGGCGACGAATTACCAAGCGCAGCGCATGGTCTTGCTCGGCGATGCGGCGCATGCCGTGCACCCGTTGGCTGGTCAGGGGGTGAACTTGGGGCTGCGCGATGTCGTGGAGTTGCGCGACACCTTGCTGGCGGCGCGCGTGGCCGGTCGCGACATTGGCGCGGCCCACGTGCTGCGCCGTTACGCGCGGCGGCGGCGCAGCGCGGATACGCTTGACGCGCTGAGCTTTGATGCGTTGGCGCGGGTTTACGCCTGGCGCGCCTTGCCGCTGGTCGCGGCACGTGGCGTGGGCGTGCGACTGCTCGGTCATCTGCCGCCAGCCAAGCGCCGCATCGTCGAGCACGCTGCGGGGGTTTGACCTCGTTCGCGGATGTTTGTCCGGATGCGGCGTGGCTTTTTTTAGCGTGTGGTGCTGGATTCAGTCAGCCGGAGCCGGCGGGCACCGCCCGCCCTGCGCACCACGCCCGTGGTGACTCGCGCCGCGTACCCGTTCCGTAGTGCGGGCACTGCCCGCCGGCCTTGCCAGGGTTACTATCAACCCGAAGGCTTGTTGCCAACCGGCAAACGTCGCTCACTCCCTGCTTGATGCCGCTGCGCGCAAGTAGTGGGTCGCTCCATCCACAGGAGAAGGCATCATGCGCATGACTCGACTTCGCGGTTTGTTGTTGCTGGCTGCATTGCCGTTCGCGGCCCCAGCAGCCATGGTGCAGCACCCCGTCGTTTGGACGCAGGACGGCACCACGTTTCACAGCGTGTTGGTGTACGACGCGGCAGTCACGGTCAAGCGCCCCGGCTTGGTGATGGTGCCCAATTGGTACGGCGTCAACGACGCGGCGATCAAGAAGGCGGAAATGCTGGCGGGGAAGGATTACGTGATTCTGCTTACCGACATGTATGGCGAGCAGGTGCGACCGGGCAATGCCGAGCAGGCGCGGGCAGCGGTCAAGCCCCTGTATGCGGACCGTGCCTTGATGCGCACGCGGATGAAGCTGGCGCTGGCACAGTTGCGCGCGCAGGCGGCCAGTGCACCGATTGATGTGACGAAACTGGCGGCGATCGGCTTCTGCTTTGGGGGGTCGGCGGTGCTCGATCTGGCGCGCAGTGGCGCTGACGTGGCGGCGGTGGTCTCGTTCCACGGCGGTCTGGATACCGACGACCCGGCGTTGGCGAAGGACATCAAGGCCCGGGTGCTGGCCATGAACGGCGCTGATGACGAGGGCACCATGGCGGATGCTGACAAGTTCATGCACGAGATGCGGGCCAGCCCCGCAGATTGGCAGTTTGTCGTGCTCGGTCACGCCGTGCACTGCTTTACCGAAGTGGGCGAAAACTCACCCGGTTGCCGCTACGACGAACGTGCGGCAACGCGTAGCTATCGACTGATGCACGACTGGTTGCGTACCGCATTTGCCGGTACGCCGTAAGCGCAAATGCGCTGGACGCCCTGCCGCGGCGGGGTGTGTGCGCTCCGTCGGTGAGGCTGAAATGCCGGGTCGTTCAGTGGTTGCGCTGCACCGAGTAATCGGCCAGCACCGCCAGTGCGTCGCGCTGCGGCGACGGCGGTAGCGCGGTCAGCGCATCGCGTGCGGCTTGTGCATGCTGCACCGCGCAGGCATGGGTACGTTCCAGTGCGCCGGAGTCGCGGATCGCGGCAATGATGGATTCCAGCGGCGCCACGCCGCCGTGTTCGATGGCTTGGCGCAACAACTGCGCGTGATGCGGCTCGGCCGTCTCCAACGCATAGATCAGCGGCAGGGTGGGTTTGCCTTCGATCAGATCGTCGCCGACGTTTTTACCCAGGGTATCGGCATCGCTGACGTAGTCGAGCAAGTCGTCGGCAATCTGGAACGCGTAGCCAAGCTCCATGCCGTAGCGGCGCAGGGCGGCCACTTGCGCAGCAGACAGACCGCCAAGGACGCCACCCAGCTCGGTCGCGGCAGCGAACAGCACGGCGGTCTTGCGTTCGATCACCGCCAGGTAGGCCGCTTCGCTGACGCTGGCGTTGCCGATGTTCAACAACTGCAGCACTTCGCCCTCGGCGATGGTGTTGGTGGTGTCGGCAAGGATGCGCATGATGCGCATGTCATCCAGTTCGACCATCAACTGAAACGAGCGCGAGTACAAAAAATCACCCACCAGCACGCTGGCGGCATTGCCCCACAGCGCATTGGCAGTCTTGCGGCCGCGCCGCAGATCCGACTCGTCGACCACGTCATCGTGCAACAGGGTGGAGGTGTGGATGAACTCGATGACCGCGGCCAATTTGATGTGCTGGTCGCCGCGGTACCCCGCAGCGCCGGCAGCCAGCACGTGCAGGGTGGGGCGCAGACGCTTGCCGCCGCTGGCCACGATGTGGTCGGCGATCTGGTTGATCAGCACCACGTCCGACGATAACCGCAGGCGGATCAGGGCATCGACGCGGCGCATGTCGGCGGCAGCCAGTTCGCGCACTTGGGCAAAACTGGGAGGGTGAGAAGCGTCAACGGGCATCACGTTCATGGCGACTTCAAAACGGCGTAGCCCGCGATTATAGGGTGTGCGAGTCGTTGCGCCGCGACATGTCGCCACGACGGATCGACCCCAACGTCGCCGACAACGCCCGTATAATCGCCGGTGATGCACTCCCTGATCCTCAGCCGCCGGTGAGCAAACTCAGCCGTCTCGAATTGCGCAGTGCGCTGACGCTGGCCTGCGTGATCAGCCTGCGCCTGTTCGGTTTGTTCCTGATCATGCCGGTGTTTTCGTTGTATGCGAAAGGCATGCCCGGCGCTACGCCGTTCATGATTGGCTTCGCGCTCGGCGTGTACGGACTGGGCCAGATCGTGCTGCAAATTCCGTTGGGGTTGCTGTCCGATCACATCGGGCGCAAACCGGCGATCACCATCGGATTGGTGCTGTTTGCCATCGGTGGCGTCATTGCGGCCATGTCACACACGCTGACTGGCATTGCCATCGGCCGCGCTGTGCAGGGCATGGGCGCGGTCGCTGGCGCCGGCATTGCGTTGGCGGCGGATCTCACCGCAGATGAAAATCGCGGCAAGGTGATGGGCATCATTGGCGTATCGATCGGCATGGCATTTTTGCTGGCGTTGATCCTGGGACCACCGCTGGAAGCCGTGCGCGGTTTGTCCGGTTTGTTCGCCGCCACCTCGATACTCGCGTTGCTGTCGTTGCTGCTGCTGTGGCTGATCGTGCCGACGCCAGCCCGAGCGCGTGCGCCCGCGGCCGCCGGGTTTGTGCAGGTCATGGAGATGCTGCGCGATGGGCGCATGCTGGTGTTGAATGGCTCGGTGTTTTTCCTGCACGCGCTGCTCACGGCCAGTTTCGTCGGCTTGCCGTTGTTGCTGGCAAATACCCTCGACTTGCCCGTCAACCGGCACTGGGAGTTGTATCTGCCGGTGATGCTGATTGCCGCGCTGGTGATGGGCGCCAGCCTGCGGCACATGCGTGAGGTGGCGCAGAGCCTGCGTGTGGTGATGGTGTGCGTGGTGGCTATCGGCTTGGCCTTGCTGGGTTTTGCGCTGTCAGGCAATCACCTGATCGCGTTTGGCGTGGCCGCCACGGTATTCTTTTCCGGCTTCAACCTGTTGGAGGCGGCACTGCCCAGCCTGGTATCGCGGCTGGCGCCGACGCACCTGCGCGGCGCCGCAATGGGCGCCTATTCGACCAGTCAGTTTGTCGGCGCGTTTGTCGGCGGAACGCTGGGCGGGCTGGCGTTGGGCCGCTTCGGGCCGGACGGTATCTTTGTGTGTGCTGCAGCGTTGACCTTGCTGTGGCTGCCGCTGGTAGTGTTTGGTGCGCGCAGGATTGATCGCGCGGCGATGGCCGCACAAGCCATTGGCTGACATCAGGTATGGCGCGGTGCCGGCGGCGGCAGTGGCGCGCGCTGGCAGGCAATCATGTGGTGCGCCTGTAAATTCGCTCGATGCGGCGGTTATCATGAGCGCCTCACTCCACCATCCCGACCGACACGCATGATGCGTGCGGCTGGCTTCCAAGAGGACATCCCATGGCACGCGGCATCAACAAGGTCATTCTGGTGGGCAACCTCGGTGCCGACCCCGAGACGCGCTTTACCACCGCTGGCATGGCGATCTGCAATCTGCGCCTCGCTACCACTGAGTCACGCCTCGACAAGCAAAGTGGCGAGCGGCAGGATCACACCGAATGGCATCGTGTGGTGTTGTTCGGCAAGCTGGGCGAGATCGCCGACAAGTACCTGAAGAAGGGCCGGCAGGTCTATATCGAGGGTTCGTTGCGCACCAGCAAATACACCGACAAGGCCGGCGTGGAAAAGTACAGCACCGAGATCATCGGCAACGATATGCAGATGTTGGGCGGTGGTGGGGCAGGTGGCGATGAGGGTGGCGGTTATCAGCGTAGCCAAGGCGGGTCGGGTGGTCAGCGCCAAGAAAGCTATGGCGATGCCGCGAGCAATCGTTCTGCACCCGCGGCGCCGGCAGACAACGGCTTTACTGATGACGAGATCCCGTTCTAGGGCACTCCTGGCATCGAGCTCGCGGGACGCGTTTCGCTGCAGTTGAAGGCCCGCCATGCAGTGGGCCTTCAACGTTTGGTATCTGAAGAAGCCTCCGCTCACCATTCAGCGGTTCTCAACGGGCGAAGGGTCGATGGTCACGGTCTTCACGCGTTGCGTACCGTCGACGTGAACCACGTAGCTGCGGTGCTGTTGCCAGGTTTCCCACGGTACGCGGATGTCCTTGTGGCTGCCATCGACGTAAGTCACTTGCAGGGTAGCCGGCAACACCAGCGGCCGCAGGTTGGCGACGGTCACGTCGACGCCTTTGCGGTAATCGCCGGCGCTGTAGGCCGCGGTTTGCACGGCGATGTCGAACTGCCCGTTGTGCTGATACCAGCCGCGCCAGAACCAGCCGAGGTCCTCGCCGGTTGCACTTTCCATGAAGCGGAAAAAGTCTGACGGGCTGGGATGCTTGTACGCCCATGTGGCGATGTAACGCCGGAACGCCGGGTCGAAGCGCTCCGGGCCGATGATCTGCTCGCGCAGCAGCACCATGCCGAAGGCACCCTTGAAGTAGGTGATCGGGTGGCGGTATTTTTCCGCCACCATGTCCGCGCCGATCAGCAACGGCGGAGCGTCCGCATCCTGCATTACCTTGGCGATTTCATCGGCGGGATTGCCGCCGCCGGGCGCGTATTCACCGTCGCGCTTGGGGCCGTATTCGCCGTGGTTGAAGGCGTCCGCTTCGCCAATGTCGATGAAGGTGTTGAAGCCTTCGTCCATCCACGCATCGCGGCGCTCGTTGCTGCCCACGATCATCGGGAACCAGCTATGGCCGATCTCGTGGGCGATCAGTCCCTGCAAGCCCTTGCCCTTGGCGTGCTTGGAATCAAACGTGATGCCCGGGTATTCCATGCCGCCGGCGCTGCCGGCCTCATTGATTGCCACCGGCCACGGGTACGGATACCACTGTTTGGAAAAGTATTCGGTGGAAGCCTTCAGGTATTCCGTGGCGCGGCCCCACGCGGCGTTACCGGCGCTTTCCACCGGATAGGCCGACATCGCCAGCGCCGTCTTGCCGTCCGGCAGGTTGATCCGTGCGGCATCCCAAACGTAAGTCTTCGATGCGCCAAACGCGACATCGCGAGTGTCGTGCATGCGGAAGTGCCAGGTCAGCGTGCCGGTTTGTTGCGGACGGCTGGACGGTTGGCCCACTTCCGCCGCAGTGCGGATCATCACCGTGGCATCGCTGTGCCGCGCCTGGTCCAGACGTTGCCGCTGGGTTTGTGTGAGCACGTCTTGCGGGTTCAGCAGCTCGCCGGAGCCGACGACCAGCATGTCGGCCGGGACGGTGACCGCGTAGTCGAAATTGCCGTATTCCAGATAAAACTCGCTGTTGAGATAGGGTGCTGTGTCCCAACCGCGCAAGTCGTCGTATACCGCCATGCGCGGGTACCACTGCGCTATCTCGAAGATGTCGCCATTCTTGCTCGGGTTGACGTCGGTACGTCCGCCGAATTCGCCGGGGACGGTGTAATGCCATGCGATACGTATGCGTGCTTGACCACCTTTGGCGGCCAGCGCAACTGGCAGGCGCAGCTGCATGCGCGTGTCAGCGATAACCCATGACACGTTTTGCAAGTGTCCTGCAGCATCCTCAATCTGTACCGAATCGATGTGCTCGCCGGTGGTGAACTCGGTGGGAAACTTGCCGCCGGTGAACGCCCCACGTGCGTCCGGCTTGTAATGGTTTTGCTCAACCTGCAACCACAGCACGGCAAGCGCGTCGGGGCTGTGGTTGGTGTAGGTGATGACTTCGCTGCCACTGAGTTGGCGCGTGGCCGGATCGAGCGTGGCGGTGATTTTGTAGTCGGCACGGTTCTGCCAGAACAGTGGACCGGGCTGACCACTGGCGGAACGAAACGCGTTTGCCGGCTGCGGATAGGTGAAGGATGCAAAGGTCTGTTGTGGATTGAACGCACCGTGCACGGCGTCGGTGGTCGCGCCCGCAGATGTCGCGGCGCACATCAGGGCGAAGGCGAATGGCAACACACAAACGTTTTTCATGGCTACCCCAGGGAAAGATCATGTTCGCGAGTCGCCGTGGCACGTTGCTGTGCGACGACGGGACGGCGCTGAGTGCACGAAAGGCGTGGCAGGCAACCTCGTGAATGTGCCACTCGTGGCACGCCGATTCCCGTGCCAGTGGTCATGCTTTGCGGTCGAGGTAAGTCATTGCCGGCGTTTGGCAGTGTCCGCTAGTAACGAGCGTGACAAGCATCTGCGCCGCCCACCGCGCCATGTGACGGACCGTTGGCTTGCGTAAAACATGCAAGAATGCCTCGGTCTATTGAAAGGGACGTGCCTGGTGCGAGCGTCATGAAATTGGTTGGTATGGTTCGTTGGCGTACTGCCGGTTTGCTGCTGGCCGTGCTGGTCATCGTCGGCTTGCCGTATGTGGTCACGACCATCAATACGCGCTCCACACAGGCGGCGATTGCGTGGGTCAACCACTCCACCGCGGTGCAGGCACAGACGTTCCGTGCTGCATACGTGGTGCATGACAGTGAGGCGGCGATCTACCGCGCACTCGTTGGCGATAATGACGCCAGGACTCGCAGTCGCATCACGCGCACTCTGCAAGCGGAACCGGCACTGCTTTCCAGTTTGCGTTCGATGACACGCGGTAACGCCGACCAACAGCTGCTCATCGGCGCGCTGGAGACCAGCGTGAATGGCCGCATCGTGCTGATGCAACAGGCGCTGGATCGGCTGCAAGCGCACGACCCCGTCGGTGCGCGGCAGTCGCTGCGTGATGCCGAAGATCTGTTTCCCGTCAATGCGCTCACGACTGCCGTCGTGCGCAACGAGGAGGCGCTGCTGGGCGCGCGCAGGGCCACCGCGGAGCAGCAGGCATTCAACGGGCGCGTCGTGCTCGCGTTCAGTGCGTTGGCACAGTTGTTGTTGTTGGTCATCATCATCGTGGCCTCGGAACGGCAGATCGGCCGCCGGCAGTTGGCGGAGACGCGCGAGGGCCGCGCGGTGCTGCGCTCGCAACTGATCCTGCAAGCCGTGCGCGAGCCGATCGGGTTATTTGACGAGCATCTGCGCAGCCTGCTGGTGAACGCGGCTTTCAGTGAAATGTACGGCGTGGACACGGTGCAACGCGACCAGGCGCTGGCGACGATGGGCGATGGCGCGTGGGATGACAGCGCGTTCCTGCAGCGTCTAAATGACGTGTTGCTGCGCGATCGCGAGTTGTGGGACTACGACATGACCCAGCGCACCGCTGATGGCGTGACGCGGCGAGTGATGGTCAACGCACGGCGCTTGCAGCACTCGGCCGCAGAAACGCCGACGCTGTTGCTGACCGTCAGCGACATTACCGCGCGGGCGATGGTGGAGCGCGAAGTGAACGAGCTCAATCGTCAGCTCGAAGGCAAGGTGGCGCAGATCTCCGACGTCAACCGTGAGTTGGAAGCGTTCAGCTACTCCGTATCGCACGACTTGCGCGCACCACTGAGGCATATTTCCGGGTTTTCGCAAAAATTGCGCCATCACCTTGGTGAGGGCATTGACGACAAGTCGCAGCATTACATTGAGGTGGTTTCCAGCGCTGCGCAGCGCATGGCGATGTTGATTGACGACTTGCTGGTGTTTTCGCGTCTCGGTCGCGGCGCCTTGCGCTTGCAGGCCGTGGATATGCAATCGCTGGTCGAAGAAGCACGCGATCTGGCGCAGGCAGAGGTGCCGGAGCGACGCATCGTGTGGACGCTGGCTACGCTGCCAATGGTCATTGGCGATGAAAACATGTTGCGCACCGTGTGGCAGAATCTGATTGGCAACGCAGTCAAGTACACGGGGCGCTGTCCGGTGGCGCGCATCGAGGTGAGCGTGAGCCGGAGTGACAACGGCGATCACGTGTTCACCGTCTCCGACAATGGCGCCGGCTTCGACATGCAATATGCGGACAAGCTGTTTGGCGTATTCCAGCGCCTGCATCGCGCTTCCGAATTCCCCGGCAATGGTATCGGTCTGGCCAACGTACGCCGTATCATTGCGCGACATGGGGGCCGCGCCTGGGCAGAAGCTGAACTCGACAAGGGCGCACACTTCCACTTTTCGCTGCCGGCCACTGATCTGGCCGGCACAACGACGTAGCTTGACCTGAGATCCAAACATGGACAAACGTGACTTGCGCACGATATTGCTGGTTGAAGACAGTCAAGCCGACGCCGAGATGACCATGGATGCGTTGAATGATGCGCATCTGGCCAACCCGGTCGTGCATGTCGAGGATGGCGTGGATTGTCTCGACTATCTGCACGCGCGTGGCGCATGGGCGCAGCGTGAGCCCGGTGACCCGGCGGTCGTGTTGCTGGACATCAAGATGCCGCGCATGAATGGTCTGGATGTGCTCAAGACCATGCGCACGGACGAGCACATGCGGCGCATCCCGGTGGTGATCTTGTCCTCGTCGCGCGAGGAAAGGGATCTGGCGCGCAGCTGGGACCTGGGCGCCAACGCCTACGTCATCAAACCGGTGGACGCGGATCAATTTTTCGAAGCGGTACGCACCTTGGGGCAGTTCTGGGCGGTGCTCAATCAAGCGCCAGAGATTGACTGACCGGCAGCGTGTCACCAACCAGTGGATGCGCGGAAGCACAAGCGACATGACAGCACATTCGCAGGAGCGGGGGAGCAAGCATGCAGAATCCTGAAAAGTTGTCGCCGCGGACTGTGCGTGTCTTGCAGGTCGAAGACAGTGCGCTGGACGCCGAGCTGGTGCTCGCCGAGCTGGAGCGCGACGGTATGTCGTGCGAAGTGCGCGTGGTCGATGATGAGGCAGCTTTCCTGGTCGCGCTGGATGAGTTTGCGCCCAGCATCGTGTTGTCGGATCTCAGCCTGCCCGGGTTTTCCGGCAGACACGCGCTGGAGTTGTTGCGCGCGCGCGACGAGGACCTGCCATTCATTTTCGTCTCCGCCACGCTGGGCGAAGAAGCAGCGATTGCCGCGCTGCGTGACGGCGCCACGGATTACATCCTGAAGCAGGCTCCGGCGCGCCTGGCCAGCGCGGTGCGGCGCGCCTTGCGCGAAGCTGAAGCTCGGCGCGAGCGCCGGCGCGCGGAGGCGGAGCTGATCCGTTCGCAGCGCTTCGAAAGCCTGGCCATGCTGGCCGGCGGCTTGAGTCACGACCTGCGCAACTTGCTGCAGCCATTGTTGCTGGCCGGTGACAGCTTGCAGGATTACCGCGATGATCCGCGTCTGGCGCGCCTGGGCGCGCTGGTACGTGATTGCGGCAAGCGCGGTCTGGACATGGTGCAATCCATGCTGTCCTTCGCCCGTGGTGCCCGACGTGCTGAGCAGGTGAAGGTTGGCGCACTGTTCAATGCGTTCGACCTGCTGATGCAGGGCAGCGTGCCACGCGCAGTGGCGATGGAGCTGGCGATTGACGACCCTGAACTGACCTTCGAGGGCAATCACACCGAATTGCAGCAGTGTCTGCTCAACCTGTGTCTCAACGCGGTCCAGGCCATGCCCGATGGCGGCCATTTGCGCGTGCAAACGGCGTGCGTCGAGTTGCCGCAGAGCTTCTTTTTGCCGGCAGAGCAGCCGCGTGAAGGCGCTTACCTGTGTATCAGCGTGATTGACGATGGCCCGGGAATGCCGCCGGAGGTGCTGGAACACTTGTTTGAGCCGTTCTTTACCACCAAGAAGACGGGTACCGGGCTTGGGCTGATGTCCTGCAAGCGCATCGTCGGCAATCACGGTGGCGTGATGCGCGTGACCAGTGCGCCGGGCAGTGGTACGCAATTTGATCTGTATATTCCTCTCGCGGTGCTGCGTGATGACGATGGCGACGTGGCGGAGGAGAATCTTGAAGGTGCCGCCGAGCGGGTATTGGTGGTCGTGGAAGAGGCCGGTCGACTGTCCCTGCTGGTCGATATGCTCGACGCCTACGGCTATCAAACCAACGCGTGCCAGAGTGGCACCGCAGCACTGCAGTGGATCGCAGCGTGCGGTTTGCCCGATATTGCTGTGCTGGACGCTGACATGAACCTGTTTACCGGGGTACGAACGCTGCTGGCGTTGATCGAGCAGGGTTACAAGGGCGGCGTGGTCCTGCTGGCGCGCCCGGATGCGCCGCCGGATCTCAGCGAGCTGCCGCCGCTGGAGCATCTGTACGTCGTCAACAAGCCGGTCACCGTGCAGACCTTGCTGCGCACGTTGCACAAGGCGCTGGCTACCGGCGACGCCGACCGGCCGGGCTAGAGCGCGCGAGGCGGACTCTGGCCCGGCCGGCGTGCACAATTGCAGGGCGGCTCAAAGTATGTATTGGCGTCGTCATCACCGCCGCGACCCCGACGTCCGTGGCAGGAACTTTTCCGCAAGTGTGCGGCCTGCGTCAGTCGATGCCGAGCTTCTTCAGCTTGTAACGCAATGCGCGAAACGTGATGCCGAGTTTTCGCGCGGCAGCAGTCTTGTTATAGCGTGACTCTTCCAGCGCCTTGACGATGGCGGTGCGTTCGAGGTTGCTGATGTAGTCGTCGAGTCCGCCGTCAGCGGTAATACGCGGCGCGCCGGTAGCGTGCGCAGCGGGGGCTGCGGCGTCAGGGCCGACAGGTCCGTTGCGCTGGGGCAGCATCAAGTCGGCGGCATTGATGTTCGTGCCGTCGCACATGGCCATCGCGCGTTCCAGAATATTCTCCAGCTCGCGCACGTTGCCGGGAAACTCATAGGCTGCCAGCGCCTCTTGCGCGCCCAGTGAAAGCTGTCCGACCGCATCACCACTCTTGGCTGCCAGCGCCGCAAGGATGAATGCTGACAACTGCGGTACATCCCCGCGACGCTCGCGCAGCGGTGGGACGCGCAGCTCGATCACGTTGATGCGGTAGAACAGATCCTGGCGGAACTGACCTTGCTCGACCAGTTCCCCCAGATTTTTGTGTGTGGCCGAAAGGATACGCACATCTACTGGAATTTCGTCATGGCCACCGATCGGGCGCACCGCCTTTTCCTGGATGGCGCGCAGCAGCTTCACCTGCATGTGCAGTGGCAGCTCGGCGACTTCGTCGAGGAACAAGGTGCCGCCCTGCGCGGCCTGAAACAGCCCTTCCTTGTCGGCGCCCGCGCCGGTAAAGCTGCCCTTGCGGTGACCGAAGAACTCACTTTCCATCAGCTCGGACGGAATGGCGCCGCAGTTGACTGGCACAAACGGCCCGCCGGCACGCGGGCCTTGCTCGTGGATCAGCCGCGCCACCAGCTCCTTGCCGACCCCCGACTCGCCGGCGATGTACACCGGGGCCTGGTTGCGCGCCAGTTTGGCAATGGTGGCACGTACCTGGTCCATTGCGCCGGAGTCACCGATCAGGCGATTGCTGCTGGCGTCAGGTTTGGTCGCCGCACCGTCACCGCGACGCTCTTCCGCCAAACGCAGCGCACTGCGCACCAGCCCGCGCAGCACCTGGATGTCCACGGGCTTGGAGACGAAGTCGAACGCGCCCGCCTTCAAGGCGTTGACTGCGGCGTCCACGTTGCCGTAGGCGGTGATCATCGCCACGGGTGTATCCGGACAGGTTTCCGCGATCAGTTCGATGATCTCCTGACCGTTGCCGTCGGGCAAACGCATATCGGTAAAACACAGGTCGTAGGTGTGTTCGGCCAGCGCAGTGCGTGCGTCGGCGACAGTGCCTACGGCTTCTACCTGCAGATCCATCCGGCCCAGTGTGATGGTCAGCAGTTCGCGAATATCGCGTTCGTCATCGATGACCAGGACGGTCTGTGCGGTCATGAGCTTCCATGGACAAGGCTAAGGGATACTGTGCAGGTTACTAGCGCAGGGTAAAAGGTCAACGCGCGGCTGTCCGGGTCGGTTCGCCGACATCTGCCGGGTTGCGTGCGGGCGGCGTCAGCACCAGGCGGAAACAACTACCGCCACCGGCGACCCGTATGTACTGCAGCGCCGCCTGATTCGCCTCGCTCATTTGCCGCGCCAGGTACAGGCCAAGGCCGGTACCGTACTCGTGCGTCGTGTAAAACGGTTCGAAAATCTGCGCGGCAATTTTCGGTGGAATCCCCGGCCCGCGGTCAATGACTTCCAGTACTGGTACACCGTGTTCGCCCTGGCGGGTCACCACCATCACTCGTGCCGGTTCACCCGGCATGCGGCCATAGCGGAGTGCGTTCTGCACCAGGTTCCACACCACTTGCTGCAGTTGCTGCGGGTCGGCCACCGCAGCGACCGGCAGCGGACTGTTGGTGATGACGCGCAGCGAGTCCGCGCCAATGTCGTTGCCTTGGCGGTATTCCTCGACGAAGCTGTGCGCCCAGCTGTCCAGGTCCAGGGTTTCCGGACGCGAGCGCTCGCGCCGCGACAATTGCAGGATGTTCTCGATGATCTCGTTCAGCCGGATGCAGTGATTGTTGATGATCTCGACCATGCGCTGATCGGTGGCATCCATGCTTTCCGACTCGGCCAGTAGTTGCGCGGAGTAACGGATGGCTGCCAGCGGGTTGCGGATTTCGTGCGCAATGGATGCCGACAGGCGGCCGAGCGAGGTAAGCGTGAGTTCTTCCGCACGCCGCGACAACAGGGACGTGTCGTCGAGAAAGATCAGCACGTGCGAGTCATCGTTGGGTGCCAGTCGCGTGAAGCGTGGCACGACTTCGGGCACACCATCAGCGAGTTGCGTAGCGGTCTCATCCAGCTTGCCTGAGGTCATCCAGTGATACAGCCGACGCGACAACTCCGGCGCCAACTGGCCCAGATCGCGTTGCTCGGCGCTGGGGTTGCCCAGCAGCATCCATGCCGACTCATTGATCTGGTGGATCTGGTTGGTGTCGTCCACGAGCAGCACGCCGGTCTTCATGCGCCGGATGATCAGCTCATTGACTTGCGACAGATTGGCCAGGTCGGTGCTGCGTTGTTCGGCCAGCGCTTCGGTGGCACGCAATTGCCGCCCAAGGACATTACACAGCGTGGTGCTGGCGAAATACGCCAAGCCAAACAATGCGCCCTCGAGCAGGTCCCGGTCACCCGGAGTGCTGTCCGGTCTCAAGCTGAAAAACGTCTGTCCGAGCATGCCCAGCGTCGCCAACGCCGCGAAAAACAGCGACAGACGCAACGGCAAAATCAGCGCGCCGACGCTGAGGTTGACCGCCAGCATCATGGCGATACCGATGCGGGCGTCGTGCATGGCGGCGATCGCGAGCACGGCTACGGCGATGTCCACGACCAGCGCGGCAGACACGGCCAGTCTGGTGTAACGCATGCTGACGCGGTTCAACAGCAGCATGACCAGCGCAAACAGCACGTAGGCAACCGCCAGGAAGCGCGCGAAGTTCGGCGCGCCGACTTGCAGGTCCACGGCAACCAGCATGCTGAAGGCCAGGCCGGTGTAGACGACCGCCTGGATCAGTCGAAAGACGTTGAGGAACAACAACTCGACGCGGATGGCTTCGGTGTCAGCAGGCGCGATCGCTGCGAGGGACGTGCTGGACAAGGGCGGGCACTCCATGGCGGGCTGGCCTGATTATAGAGTGCGTTTGGCCGGCCGGTGCGGTATTCCAGCGTGCCTCACAGCCGCCGCAGAGCGTGGTTGCCGGCGCGCTGCCGGCGGGTCGTGGCACACTGCCCTTTCCATTGCCGCTCGCTTCCGCGAAAATGAACGGCTGTATCATGCGGTTTTGCGGGTACGCAGGCACTGTCTGCATGCTGGCTCATGCAACCGACTTTCCCGACCCACGCGTCGTGCATGCGTGCGGCCATCGTTTCTCCGTTCGCTCGAGGTATCGAATGAATTTCCACGAGTATCAGGCCAAAGAGCTGTTCGCACAGTACGGTATTGCCGTGCCACCGGGCAGGACCGCCAGTTCCCCAGACGCCGCTGTCGACGTCGCCAAATCACTGGGCGGCAGCCAGTGGATGGTCAAGGCCCAAATCCATGCCGGTGGCCGCGGCAAGTCCGGCGGCGTCAAGTTCTGCAAGAGCTTCGATGACGTGCGCGCGGCGGCAAAGGGCATGCTCGGCACGCGCATGTCGACCTACCAGTCGGCTGGCCGTGAGCTGCCAGTAAACCTGGTGCTGGTAACCGATGCCACGGATATTGCTCGCGAGCTGTACCTGTCGATTCTGGTGGATCGTGATTCCAAGGCAGTCTCGTTCATCGCTTCCAAGCATGGTGGCGTGGATATTGAACAGGTCGCGCGGGAAACGCCACAGGATATCCACACCGTCGTGGTGGATTTCGTCGAAGGCTTGCAGCCCTATCAGTGCCGCCAGCTCGGCTTTGCCATGGACCTCAATCCCAAGCAGGTCAATCAGCTCACCAAGATCATGCTCGGCCTGTACAAGCTGTTCAACGAGAAAGATCTGTCGCTGATCGAGCTGAACCCGCTGGCCGTGCTGGAAGACGGCAACCTGGCGGCGCTGGACGGCAAGGTCAATTCCGATGACAACGCGGAATATCGTCATCCTGATCTGGCCGCGATGCGCGACCTGACGCAGGAAGACTCTGCCGAAGCCGCCGCCGTGCAGTACAACCTCAACTACGTGACCATGGGTGGCTCGATTGGCTGCATGGTCAACGGCGCAGGTTTGGCCATGGCGACGATGGACGTGATCAAGCTGGCGGGCGGCGAGCCGGCCAACTTCCTCGATGTCGGCGGCGGCGCTACCAAGGAGCGCGTGACCGAGGCGTTCAAGCTGATCCTGTCCTCCGACAAGGTACGCTGCATTTTGGTCAACATCTTCGGCGGTATCGTGCGCTGCGACCTGATCGCCGAGGGCATCATCGCCGCGGTCAAGGAAGTGGGGTTGAAGATTCCGGTGGTCGTGCGCTTGCAAGGCACCAACGTCAAGAAAGGTCGTGAGTTGCTGGCCAGCTCTGGCCTGGCGATTACCCCGGCCGACGACCTCAACGACGCGGCGCAGAAAGCCGTGGCTGCGGCCCACTAATCACGCTGCCGGCGTCGTGTTGGAGCCGTTTGCGGGCGATGATCTTTGCTTCGATATACACCAGAGCAGAAGCATCGCGCACTAGTAGGTTCCTGCACACACGCACACGCACAGACATACGCATACAGGACATACACATGAGCGTTTTGGTCAACAAGAACACCAAGGTGATCGTGCAAGGCCTCACCGGCCAGCAGGGCACCTTCCACGCGCAACAGGCATTGGATTACGGCACCCAAGTGGTCGGTGGCGTCGTGCCGGGCAAGGGTGGCCAGCAGCACATCGGCTTGCCGGTGTTCAACTCGGTGGAGGAAGCAGTCGCCGCGACCGGCGCAGATGCCTCAGTCATCTTCGTGCCGCCGCCGTTTGCTGCCGATTCCATCCTTGAAGCCATTGATGGCGGCATTCGCGTCGTCGTGGCGATCACCGAAGGCATCCCGGTGCTGGACATGCTGCGCGTGAAGAACGTGCTGCAACAGCATCCGGAGACCGTGCTGATCGGGCCCAATTGCCCCGGTATCATCACTCCGGGAGAGTGCAAGATCGGCATCATGCCGGGACACATCCACATGCCGGGCAAGGTGGGTGTGGTTTCGCGCTCCGGCACGCTGACCTATGAAGCCGTGTTCCAGACCACCAACGAGGGCCTCGGCCAGAGCACGGTGATCGGCATCGGTGGCGATCCGATCAACGGCCTGAGCTTCATCGACTGCCTGAAGTTGTTCCAGGACGATCCGCAGACGGAAGGCATCATCATGGTCGGCGAGATTGGCGGTAGCGCCGAGGAAGACGCGGCGCAGTTCATCAACGAATACGTCACCAAGCCGGTGGTTTCGTTCATTGCCGGCGCGTCGGCACCGGCTGGCAAGCGCATGGGTCATGCTGGCGCCATCATCTCCGGTGGCAAGGGCACGGCGGCGGCGAAGTTTGCCGCGCTGGAGAAGGCCGGCGTCACCACGGTAAGGTCACCAGCCGATCTGGGCAAGGCGCTCGCCAAACTGATGAAGTAAAAGCGGTCGTGAAGGGGGAAAAAGCCGCGCTTCGCGCGGCTTTTTTTCGACTGAACGACACCACGCATGGGTATCATGCGTGCAGCAGGACACCCGAAGGTATCGACGATGGCGAAGTTGCGCCTGGCGCTGGCCCAGTGCGATTTTACGGTGGGCGCAGTGGCTGCCAATGCCGACAAGATGCGCGCGCTGATCGAGCGCTCGCGTACCGGTGGCGCGGCACTGCTGGCGTTTCCCGAGATGGCACTGAGTGGCTATCCAGCGGAGGACTTGTTGTTGCGTCCGAGCTTTGTGGCCGCGTGCGCCGACGAATTGACCACGCTCGCAGCCGC
>CAJDTO010000004.1_pt1 | contig 37751 bp, 33 predicted proteins | sample 7389821 | NCBI WGS metagenome assembly CAJDTO01 (sample SAMEA7055651, study PRJEB34461) | soil metagenome | biome: terrestrial ecosystem; feature: Peninsula; material: soil | place: Antarctica | collected 2016
GCGATCGAGACGATCAAGGTCGAGCTGAAGGAGCGGCTGGAAATTCTCTACAAGGAAAACAAGCTGGTCGAGGCGCAGCGGCTGGACCAGCGCACGCGCTTTGATATCGAGATGATGACCGAGGTGGGTTACTGCCAGGGCATCGAGAACTATTCACGCCACCTGACCCGACGCGAGCCCGGCGAGCCGCCGCCCACCCTGTTCGACTACCTGCCTGCCGATGGCATGCTGGTGGTGGATGAATCGCACGTCACCGTTCCCCAGCTTGGTGCCATGTACAAGGGCGACCGCTCGCGCAAGGAGACGCTGGTGCAGTTTGGTTTCCGCCTGCCTTCGGCCATGGACAATCGCCCGCTGAAGTTCGCGGAGTGGGAGCAGCGCGTACCGCGGACGATCTTCATTTCCGCCACACCGCGTGCGTACGAGCTGGACAAGTCCGGCGACGCCGTGGTCGAGCTGCTGGTACGCCCGACCGGGTTGGTCGACCCGCTGGTGGAAGTGCGCCCGGTACGCACCCAGGTGGACGACCTGTTGAGTGAGATCCATAAAAACGTGGCCGTGGGCGAGCGGGTGCTGGTGACCACGCTGACCAAGAAGATGGCCGAAAACGGGCTGGACATGCCCGAGGTGTCGCTGGTGGCGATTCTGGATGCCGACAAGGAGGGCTTCCTGCGTTCCACCGGATCGCTGATCCAGACGATTGGTCGCGCGGCGCGCAACGTGCGCGGCCGCGCGATCCTGTATGGCGATCAGATCACCCGCTCGATGCGCGCGGCGATGGATGAAACCGCGCGTCGCCGCGAGAAGCAGATTGCCTGGAATCTGGAGCGGCGCATTGCCGACATCATGGAAGGCGCGCGCAGCGAGGCGGGAAATCGCCGTGGCAGCAAGTCGTCGCGCCAGCGCGCGGTGGCGGAAGCGGCCGCCGATTACACGCAGCTCAGCGCACATCAAGTCGCCACCATGCTGAAGAAACTGGAGGCGCAGATGTACCAGCATGCGAGGAATCTGGAGTTCGAGGACGCCGCACACCTGCGCGATCAGATTCACCAATTGCGCGAACAATCCTTGCACTGAGCTGCGGTGCTGATCGTGCCTGATAGTTGACTTGCGCAGCGCACAACCATAACATTCCGCGATTATGTCCGTGGCATTGCCAGAGTCTGTGGACGCTTGGCGCGTGGTTTCGGCGCGGCGCTCGTTCGAGGGAAACTTGCCGGTTGCGGGCATGCACCGCTTGTGTGAGGCGTTGGCAGATACCTGCGGGACAGTGCGTTATGCATTGGATTTTGGCCGCGACAGTCTGCAAGTGGATTACGTCGATGTGCATGCCGAGGTACCACTGACCGTGCTCTGTCAGCGCACACTGGAGCCGTTCGTGTTGCCGATCACCGTCAATACGCGGCTTGGCCTGATTCGGCAGGAAAGTGATGAGGCAGGGTTGCCGCCAGATTACGAGCCACTGTTGGTACCCGCTGATGGTCGGCTGAATCCGGCTGATGTCATTGAGGACGAGTTGTTGTTGGCGCTGCCGTTGGTGGCGATCAACCCGGATAGCAGCCTGCCGGATGTGGCAACGCCACACGAGGTGGCAGGCGATGACGACAGGGCAAATCCGTTCGCGGTGTTGCGCGGACTGAAGACATGAGTATCGGTTCGAGAAATCACCTAGTGGCTGGCGTCAACTGACGCAGGCCGTCCATTCAAATCACCAAGTTTTCGCTGGAGAATCACCATGGCAGTTGCCAAGAGCCGCCGCACCCCATCCACCCGTGGCATGCGCCGCGCCCACGACGTGCTGACTACTGCACAGCTGTCCACGGATCCGACGAGCGGTGAGGTGCATTTGCGCCACCACGTCACCAAGGACGGTTACTACCGTGGCAAGAAAGTGATTCAGACCAAGAGCGCAGTGACGGTCGACGATTGATTCAAGCGGTTCGATGAGTCAGCTGGGTCCGTTGTGATCCGTCGCATGCTTTGACCTGCACGCGCAACAGGTGGCTGCTGGCGAGCGTGACCAAGCAAAACGGCGCGGTGACGCGCCGTTTTCTGTTTGTGTTGGCAGAAACTTGCGTGCTTGCATGGTACAAAGGTGGTGGCGCCGAACCCATGTTCTCCTTGATGGATAGCTGAATGCCCCAGATTTACACTCGTATCATGGCCACCGGCAGTGCGCTGCCAGAACGCGTGGTTACCAATGCCGATCTGGAAAAGATCGTTGACACCACCGACGAGTGGATTCGGACGCGTACGGGCATTCGCCAGCGGCATATTGCGGCCGATGGCCAGACTACCGGCGATCTGGCGTTCCAGGCTGCGCAGAACGCGCTGGAGACGGCGGGCGTCAAGGCCTCCGAGCTGGATTTGATCATTCTGGGCACCACTACGCCGGATATCATTTTTCCGTCGACCGCTTGTCTCATCCAGCATCGGTTGGGCGCCAACGGCTGCGCCGCGTTTGATGTCAACGCGGCGTGCTCGGGTTTTGTGTATGCGCTGGGCATTGCCGACAAGTTCATCCGTAGCGGGCAGTCGAAGAAAGTGCTGGTCATGGGCGCCGAAACGTTGACGCGGATGGTGGACTGGAAGGACCGCCAGACCTGCGTGTTGTTTGGCGATGGTGCGGGTGCCGTGGTGCTTGAAGCGGCAACCGAACCGGGCGTTTACGCCACTTGTCTGCACGCCGATGGCGGTTACAAGCATTTGTTGTACAACCCGGTCGGTGTGTCAGTGGGCTTCACCGACGAGCCGAACCATGGCGTACGTATCAACATGGCTGGCCGCGAAGTCTTCAAGGTGGCGGTGAAGACGCTCGATTCCCTGGTAGGCGAGACGTTGGCTGCCGCCGGCATGCAGGAGTCGCAAATCGATTGGTTGATCCCGCATCAAGCCAATTTGCGCATCATCGAGGCGACGGCCAAGCGTCTGAGCATGCCGATGGAGCGCGTTATCGTGACGGTGGACCAACACGCCAACACGTCGTCAGGTTCGGTCCCGCTGGCGCTGGATTACGCCGTGCGCTCGGGCAAGGTGCAGCGTGGGCAGAATTTGCTGTTGGAAGCGTTCGGCGGCGGCTTTACCTGGGCCTCGGCGCTGTTGCGCTACTGATTCTGGCGCGTGGGTTCGCGTCACGTGCGTCAGTTCGGTTGCCGGTGGCGCGCGTCGGTGTCGTCGCCGGTACCGCTGCACATTGGCACGCAGGCGTGGCACCATGCCTGTTTTCATCGACGCAGGTTGGCGTATCCATGAGTTCAGTTTCCGCATCGCTGGCTTTCGTTTTTCCCGGTCAGGGCGCGCAATCGGTGGGCATGCTGGCCGAGCTGGCTGCGGCGCACGCCGTGGTGCGTGCGACGTTTGACGAGGCCGCGCAAGGTGTTGGGGTTGATTTGTGGGCTTTGAGTCAGCACGGCCCGGAAGATCAGCTCAATCGAACCGAGAACACGCAGCCCGCGCTGCTGGCCGCCGGCGTGGCTGTGTGGCGTGTGTGGCAGCAGCTCGGTGGCGCGCAACCGGCACAACTGTCGGGTCACAGTCTTGGCGAATACAGCGCTTTGGTATGTGCCGGCGCGTTGTCGCTGCATGACGCGGCGGCGCTGGTCGCCGAGCGTGGGCGGCTGATGCAGTCTGCGGTGCCGGTTGGAGTGGGTGCCATGGCAGCGATCATTGGTGGCGACGACGCCCAGACTGCGGCCGCGTGCGTGGAGGCTGCACAGGGTCAGGTGGTGGCGCCAGCGAATTTCAATGCGCCGGGACAGCTGGTGATCTCCGGCCATGCACAAGCGGTGGATCGCGCGCTGGCCACGCTCGCCGGGCTGGGCGTCAAGCGCGCCATCAAGCTGGCGGTGTCGGTGCCGTCGCATTGCGCGCTGATGCGCGAAGCCGCTGATCGACTGGGCGAGCGCATGGCCACCATTCACTGGGAGCTGCCGGCGATTCCCGTGGTGCAAAACTCGGATGCGCGCAGCTACAACACCGTAGCGGAAATCTGCCGGTCCCTGCAGCGCCAGTTGTATCAACCGGTGCGCTGGACCGAGTGTGTGCAGGCACTTGCTGGCGGCGGCGCTACCCGCGTGGTGGAGTGTGGTCCAGGCAAGGTGTTGAGCGGCCTGATCCGGCGGATCGACAAGACGCTTGCCACCCACGCCATCGGTACTCCGTCCGAGATGGACGCAACGCGCGCCGAGTGGGCGTGAATCGTGTGAGCGTTGCGCGGCCGCGGCGCCAGGTAATTTCCTGATTCCCGTTTTCCAAGGATCCGTTCATGAGTCAGAGTTTGCAGGGTGAGATCGCGCTGGTGACCGGTGCCAGTCGCGGCATTGGCGCGGCGATTGCCGATTTGCTGGCGGCTCGGGGCGCAACCGTCATTGGTACTGCCACCAGTGAAAACGGCGCGGCCGCGATTGACGGACGGCTGCTGGTACACGGTGGCTGCGGTCGTGTGCTGAATGTCACCGATAGTGGCGGCGTGGAGGCCATGACGGCGAGTATCACGAAGGACTTCGGGGCGGTCTCGATCCTCGTCAACAACGCCGGCATTACGCGCGATCAGTTGCTGCTGCGCATGTCCGAAGATGACTGGAACGTCATTCTGGATACCAACCTCAGCTCGGTCTATCGCACGTCCAAGGCGGTGTTGCGCGGCATGCTGAAGGCGCGCAAAGGGCGCATCATTTCGATTGCGTCGGTGGTCGGCTTGACCGGCAATCCTGGTCAGGCCAATTACGCGGCGGCGAAAGCCGGTATCATCGCGTTCTCCAAATCGCTGGCGCGTGAGGTTGGTTCGCGCGGCATCACGGTCAATGTCGTGGCGCCGGGTTTTATCGACACCGACATGACGCGCGCACTGCCCGACGAGTCACGCAGCGCGCTGCTGGCGCAAATCGCGTTGGGCAAGTTGGGCGCGGTGGCTGACATCGCCGAAGCGGTGGGTTTTCTGGCCTCGTCGGCTGCGGCATACATCACTGGTGAAACGTTGCATGTCAACGGCGGCATGTACATGGCGTGAGGGGCACACGCAGGGGAGTCGCGCGCGGCACGGTTTTGCGGGATAATCGACGTTTCGTGCTGGCCGTCATGGCCGGCTTTCAGGTTTCACCGGCAGAACGTGGCGGCCAGACGGCTTAGCCATTACAATGCGCCGGCGTTTTGCTTCGCGGACGCGGGCAGGACAAACCACTACTCCTTGAGAGGTATGGGCAACATGAGCACCATCGAAGAGCGCGTCAAGAAAATCGTCATCGAACAGTTGGGCGTGAAAGAGGATGAGGTCACGGCGAACGCTTCGTTCGTGGACGATCTGGGCGCAGATTCGCTGGATACGGTAGAACTGGTCATGGCGCTGGAAGAGGAATTCGAAACCGAGATTCCTGACGAAGACGCCGAGAAGATTACTACCGTGCAGCAGGCTGTCGATTACATCAAGGCACACGCCAAGAGCTGACAGGGCCACCTGACGGGGTCCGCACAGTGGTTGTTGAGTTGCCACGACTGATGGTTCGTCATGCGGTTTTATCGAATGCTGCGCCAACTTGGCGCAGTTTTCGTTTGTGCATTTGGTAACGTCCGAACCCGTATGGTGTGCGCACTCGGTGTGGCTCCACAGGCGTCGCCGAGCTGTTGAGGCTTTGCTGCGGTCGTTGGCTACGGGTGCTTTTTCACGGAATCAGAAAAGGGTAGGGTCAGCATGAGCAAGCGACGCGTAGTAGTGACCGGTATGGGGGTGATTTCACCGGTCGGCAATGACGTTGCCACCGCCTGGGACCGTGTCCTGAAGGGGGTCAGCGGTATCGGCCCGGTCACTCATTTCGACACATCCGCCTACGCGACGCGGATAGCCGGGCAAGTGCGCGACTTCGATGCGACGCAATGGGTGTCGCTGAAGGACGTCAAGAAAATGGACCCGTTCATTCACTACGGCGTCGCGGCAGGGACGCAGGCGCTGCGGGATTCCGGGCTCGAAGTGACGGAGGCGAATGCCCCGCGTATTGGCGTGGCGGTTGGTGCCGGCATTGGTGGCTTGCATACGATCGAGTCGACCACGCTGGAGTTGGCGGCCAAGGGTCCGCGGCGCGTCTCGCCATTTTACGTACCCAGTTCGATCATCAACATGGTGTCGGGCCAACTGTCGATCATGTTTGGCTTGAAGGGGCCGAACATTGCGTGCGTCACCGCGTGCGCCACTGCGACCCACAATATTGGTCTGGCCATGCGCATGATTCAGTATGGCGACGCCGATGCGATGCTTGCCGGCGGCGCGGAATTCGCCACGACCAGTACGGCGATGGCCGGGTTTTGCTCGGCCAAGGCGATGTCCACACGCAATGACGATCCGACGCACGCCAGTCGTCCGTGGGACAAGGATCGCGATGGTTTTGTCTTGTCTGACGGCGCCGGCATTCTGATGCTTGAAGAATATGAGCAGGCCAAGGCGCGTGGCGCGCATATTTACGCCGAGCTGGTGGGCTTTGGCATGAGCGGTGACGCGTTCCACATGACGGCACCGAGCACCGGTGGTGAGGGCGCCGCGCGCTGCATGCAGAACACGCTGGATGACGCGCAACTCAACCCGACCGACGTGCAGTACGTGAATGCGCATGGCACGTCCACGCCATTGGGTGATTTGGGCGAGGTGATGGCGGCGAAGACAGTCTTTGGCGCGCACGCACACAAGCTGGCGATGAGCTCGACCAAGTCGACAACCGGGCATTTGCTCGGCGCAGCCGGTGGTGTGGAGGCGATTTTCAGCATCCTGGCGCTGCGCGATCAGGTCTTGCCGCCGACCGTCAATCTGGATGAACCCGGTGAAGGTTGTGATCTGGATTTCGTGCCAAATACTGCGCGTGAAGCGAAGATCGACGTCGCCATCTCCAACTCGTTCGGCTTTGGCGGCACCAATGGCACGCTGGCATTTCGCCGCGTCTGAGCGTGAGTTGGCATAGTCGCGTACTGCGCGGCCAGCGTGACTTGCTCGCGCCGGCCGCTGCCTGGCCTGAGCGCTATCCGTGCCTGCTCGAAAGCGTGGTGCATGGCACTGCGCAATCGCGCTACGACATTCTGTTCGCCTGTCCCCAGGCTTGTCTGACCTTGCATGCTGACGGCAGCTTGCGCGATGGTGTGGGACATGCGCTAGGTGGCGGCTTTCTCGATGCGTTGGATGACGTTTGGCGCGCCGAGCGTGTACCGCCAACCACGGATGAACTGCCGTTTCACGGTGGGTGGGTATTGCTACTGGCGTACGAATTGGCCAGTGAGATCGAGCCGACGCTGAAGTTGCGTGCTGCGCCAGTCCTGCCGGTAGCGTTGGCCTTGCGCTGCCCAGTTGCGGTGATCGTTGATCATCTGCGCGAGCGCACGGTATTGATTGCCGAGGACGGTTACGTTCAGTGTCTGGACCAAGTGCAAGCGGATCTTGAGCAGTCGCGGCTTGCCCCACTGTTGGCGGCCCCGGTCGCCTGGGAAGAAGATGCGCCCCAGCAGTTCCTCGATGGCGTGGCGTGCGTGCAGGAACACTTGCGAGCCGGGGACGTCTTTCAGGTCAATCTGTCGCGTGCGTGGCGTGCGCGTTATGCGACGCCGCCGGCGCCGGCAGCGTTGCATGCCGCACTGCGTCGCGCCAATCCGGCACCGTTCGCTGGTCTTCTGCAACAGCCAGGCTGGGCAGTGGTCAGCTCGTCGCCCGAGCGGCTGGTTGCAGTACGCGCCGGCTGCGTGCAGACCCGGCCCATTGCCGGTACACGGCCGCGCCTGCCCGAGGAGGATGATGCGGCACGTATCCGCGCATTGAGCGCGAATCCGAAAGAACGCGCCGAGCATGTGATGTTGCTCGATCTGGAACGCAACGATCTGGGCCGCGTGTGCCGGCCGGGGTCCGTCGAGGTCAACGAGCTGATGGGCGTGGAGAGTTACGCGTACGTGCACCATATCGTGTCCAATGTGCGCGGGCAGTTGCGTGCTGATGTAACTCCCGGTCAGGTGATTGCGGCAGTCTTCCCCGGGGGCACCATTACAGGTTGTCCCAAAGTGCGCTGCATGCAGATCATCGCCACGCTGGAAGACACATCGCGCGGCGCCTATACCGGCGCACTGGGCTATCTCGATCGCAGTGGTGACCTTGATTTGAACATCCTGATTCGCACGCTGAGCTTGATTGGCAATGAAGTCACGTTGCGTGCAGGGGCAGGCATCGTGGCCGATTCCGTGGCAGAAAATGAGTTGCAGGAAACGCGCGCCAAGGCGCGTGGCCTGCTGCGCGCACTTGGAGTGCCCGATTGATGACGGCCGCGCGCATGCTGGTGAACGGCGTGGTTGCCGAAATGGTGCCGGCCGAGGATCGTGGTTTCTCGTATGGCGACGGATTGTTTGAGACCATTCGTTTCGTCGGTTCGGTGGCGCCATTGTGGCCACGCCACATGCACCGGCTCGTTGAGAGTTGCGCGCGCTTGCGTTTGAGTTCTCCCGATGTGGCAACGCTGTGGACTGAGGCGTTGACGGTGACGCAGGGTATGCCGCAGTCCGTCGTGCGTATCACGCTGACGCGTGGTGTGGGCGCGCGCGGCTACGCGCCTTCCGGCGCTACGCAGTCGACCCGTGTAGTTGCCGCGTTTGCGCCGCCACGGGTAGCCGCGTCAGTCTATGTCGATGGGGTCCGCCTGCGCGTGTGCACGTTGCGTCTGGCTGAACAGCCAGCGCTGGCTGGCATGAAGACCTTGAATCGGTTGGAGCAAGTCCTGGCGCGCGCCGAGTGGGATGATCCTGACATTGCCGAGGGTGTGTTGTGCGCTGAGGATGGTCGAGTGATTTCCACGACGATGGCCAACTTGTTTGCAGTGATCGATGGTCAGTTGCTGACGCCGACGCTGGATCGCTGCGGGATTGCCGGCGTTGGCCGGGCCGAGGTGCTGGCCGCGTGCCCGTTGGCGCACGTCACTGCATTTTCATTGGTCACCTTGCACGCTGCGAGCGAGATCTTTCTCAGCTCCAGCGTACGTGGCATCGTGCCGGTGCGGTCACTTGCAGCGCGGCAGTACGCCCCGGGTGCGGTCACGCGACGTCTGCAGCAGCATTGGCGTGAGCTGGGGTTTTCCGTGGAGCATGCGAGATGACTCACTTGCCGTTGAGTACGCAAATATACGGACGCGCCGGGTGGCGTGTGTTGCTCCTGGTGTGCGCGCTGGCACTGCTTGGCGCGCTGACGTGGGGCTGGAGCGACTTCAATCGCTTCAGCAACGCGCCGCTGCAGGTGACTGCGCAGGGTGACAGTATCGATGTGGGTCGCGGCACCAGCTTCCGCAACATCGTTGCTGAGTTGCGCCGACGCAATGTAACGCACGCCCATGCGCTGTACTGGCGTGCGCTGGCCGAGCAAATGCGCGTAGCCAACAAACTGCACGCGGGCGAATACGCGCTGACCACTGGACTCACGCCACGCCAGTTGCTGGCGAACATGGCTGCTGGCAAGGTGCTGCAGCGCAATTTCACCATCGTCGATGGCTGGACTTTCGGTGAGCTGCGGCAGGCGCTGGCCAAGGTGGATCACCTCCGGCACGACAGTGCAGCACTCGATGACGCCGCAATCATGCGCAAGATCGGTGCTGGCGGCGAGCCACCAGAAGGCCGGTTCCTGCCGGAAACCTACGCCTACGTGAAAGGTGACGGCGACCTCGACATACTCAAGCGCGCGCATGCGGCCATGGTCAAAACGCTCGCGGCGTTGTGGCCTGCGCGCGATCCGCACCTCCCGTTGGCTTCGCCCTATGAGGCGTTGATTCTGGCCTCGATCGTGGAACGGGAAACTGGCCGTGTTGACGAGCGCGCACGCATTGCCGGGGTGTTTGTGCGCCGTCTTGAAAAACACATGTTGCTGCAGACTGACCCGTCGGTGATTTACGGTATGGGGGCGGCGTACGCGGGCAACATCCGCAAGGCTGATCTCACGGCAGACACGCCGTACAACACGTACACTCGTGCTGGTCTGCCACCGACCCCTATTGCCTTGCCGGGCAAGCCGGCGTTACTCGCCGCGTTGCATCCGGCCGCCGGTAGCGAGTTGTACTTTGTCGCGCGTGGTGATGGCGGTCACGTGTTTGCGGACACCCTGGACGAGCACAACCGCAACGTCGAGTGTTATCAGCGAAAGCGTTGCCCGTGAACCCTTCATCCATCAACCCGTTGGCAACGAGTGCTCACCCATGAATGCTGCGCGTGGAAAATTCATCAGTCTTGAAGGTGGCGAAGGCGCCGGCAAGAGCACGTTGCTCGCCGGGATGCGCGAAGCGATGGAACGTCTGGGTATTCACGTCACACAAACGCGCGAGCCTGGCGGGACCGCACTGGGCGACGCAGTGCGGGCGATCGTGTTGAACCCGGCGTTGGGCGGCATGGAAGCGCAAGCCGAACTGTTGTTGATGTTTGCCTCGCGCGCGCAGCTTGTGGGTGAAGTCATCGAGCCGGCGCTCGGTGCGGGTCGCTGGGTGTTATGCGATCGGTTTGTCGACGCCAGCTATGCCTATCAAGGTGGCGGGCGCGGTCAGCCGACTGCGCGTATTGCCCAGTTGGAGCGCTGGACCTGCGCCGGGTTGCGACCAGATCTGACCTTGCTGCTGGATCTTCCCGTGGCCGTGGGTCGCGAGCGCATTGCCGGGCGCGGCGACGCTGATCGCATTGAAGCGGAAGCGGATACGTTTTTCGAGCGCGTGCGCGCCACCTACCGTGCGCGCGCTGCAGCGGAGCCGGAGCGATTTTGCGTGATTGATGCCAGTCAAACGCCGGAAGCTGTCTTGCGTCACGCGGCGGCGGCGCTGTCCGCGTTGCTGGCGAGGCATCCAGCGGAGCACACGTCGTGACCGTACTGCCTTGGCACGCGCAGGACTGGGCGCGATTGCAGGCTCGACGCGATCGCGATGCGTTGCCGCATGCGCTGCTGTTGTCTGGTGCGACGGGCTTGGGCAAACGCGGGTTTGCAAAGCGCTTGGTGCACGGCCTGTTGTGTGCGCAACCTGTCGCGGGTGACGCTTGCGGGAGCTGTCGCAGTTGCCTGCTGCTCGCTGCCGGTACGCATCCGGATCTGGTTGAGCTGACCTTTGGCTTGCGCAAAGACCGCACGCCGCGCAGCGAGATCGTGGTCGATCAAGTCCGCGATCTGTCGGCGCGGCTGGCAATGAGTAGCCAGTTTGGCGGCTGGCAAATTGCGTGTATCGATCCGGCGGACGCCATGAATGCTGCGGCGGCCAATGCATTGCTGAAAACATTGGAGGAGCCATCCACGCGTACGCTGTTGATCCTGCTCGCCGATGCGCCGTGGCGATTGCCGCAAACTATTCGCAGTCGCTGCCAGCGCATCGAGTTCCATCTGCCGGCAGCGGGGCAAGCACTGGCGTGGTTGCAGACGCAAGGCGTGAGCGATGGTGCGTTGGCGCTGAGTGCTGCGGGCGGCAACCCCGGGTTGGCACGGGATTGGTGGCAAGACGGGTCGCTGCAGCGGCGTGGTGAAGTGCGCAAGGATTTGGCTGCGTTGGCCGCCGGTCGTGATGAGCCGGTGACTATGGTCAAGCGCTGGCTGGATAGTGAACCGGCACAGCGACTGTGGTTTGCCGCGCAGGCCGCGGCAGACGAACGGCAGGCGCACACGGTTGGTAGCAAGCCGCCGCTTGGCAGTGCGCTGGGTGACGAAGGCCTGGCGCGTTGGTATGACGCCGCGAATCGCGCGCGAGAAAGCCTGCGCGGACCGTTGCGCGCTGACCTGCTGGTGCTTGAACTGCTGACGCGCTGGCGCTGATGACCGACGCCAACCACACGCCGCGCTTTACACCGCAAACGCGGTTGCTGGTGATCGCGCCGCATCCGGATGATGAAACCATCGCGACCGGCATCCTGATTCAACGGGTTCGCGCGGCCGGGGGCAAGGTCGACGTCTTGTTGTTGACGGATGGTGACAACAACCCGTGGCCGCAGCGTGCGCTCGAACGGCGACTGCGTATTGGTGCCGCAGAACGTATGCGCTGGGGACGCCGACGCCGCGCAGAAATGGCGCAGGCCATGCAGTGTCTCGGCGTGGCACCGGAATGTTTGCACGCGTTGAGCTGGCCTGATCTTGGTCTGCTTGCGTTGCTGTTGCAGCCGGCCAGCACCGCAGTGCAGACCGTCGCAACGCTGCTTGCGCAGTTGCGTCCCAACCTGTTGGTGATGCCCGCGCTCGCGGATCGACATCCCGATCATGCGAGCGCACACGTGTTGACGCGGCTGGCGTTGGCCGGTGTGGTCGAGCCACCGGTGCAGTGGACCTATCTTGTGCATGCACAAGTTGGCACTGTGTCATCGATCGAGATCGACGGCACGGACGCACAATGCGCGGCCAAACAGGCGGCCCTTGCGGCACACGCCAGTCAAATGAGATTGAGTGGCGCGCGCATGCGGCGCCTTGCTGCGGACAGCGAAAGATATGCGTTGCTGCCGGCGACGCCTTGCGCCGATAACGTGTTGCCGTGGCGCCCGCCTTTCTGGTTGAGGTCAAGATTGTGTCTGAGTGTGGTCGATATCCACGGCACACACAGCTGGCGCTGGCCGCAGGCGCCATTGCAACGCGACCGGGGTGGCGCCGTGCGCTTGCCGGTACTTGCTGGTGCTGCCGGCACACCGCGATTTGCCCGGCTTGCGCTGCACGTGTCGTCGCCATGGATCTTCGATCACTGGGGCTGGTGTGAGTTGGGTTGAACGGCTTGCGTCATTCTTGGCCGCCCGTCGCCGCCGTCGCCGTCATAGGGGTAAAAATGTCGGACCGTTGCGTGTGTCGTGAATGGCGTAGTACGGGAGCTTTACCGTAGTACCATCGAGGTGGTGTTCTGTTCTGGGGGCCGCATTTTCCTGGTTGGTTACCTTTATGCCCGACATGGATCACAAACGGCAGTCAGGCGAGGTGCCAATCGCGCCTTTGGCGGGCAGTAATCAATATGCTGCTCTGGGCGAGATTGCGGATTTGGTACAACGCCAACACGATCCATCCGCGCTGTATGTGGCGGCCATTGCTGTGCTTGAGCGTGCGCTGGGTGAATTGCTGGCATTGATCGTGGTACCGGGTGGCGACGCTGATGGATGGCGTCGGGAGAGTCCACAACGGGTCCCGGCCGAGCTGCGTGATGTGTATCCGCAGCGCTTGCCGATGCCCGCTGCGATGCAGCCGTTCTGGCGCGGCGAGGTGCTGCTGGCGCTTGGCGTGGATCAACTGCATGACACGGCATCCTTGGCGCAGGCTTATCGGCGGCACGCCATTGTTGCTACCGCACTGATACCCATCCCCGTCGCCGGTGAGGCACATGCTGCCTTGTTGCTGCGCGCGGACACTGCGGATTTCTTTACCGACGACTTGCTGATCTTTCTGCGGCGTTTTGCGGCGAGCCTTGGCGCGGGTGTCGAGATGCACGAACAACGCCAATTGTTGCTGAAGTCCGTGCGGGAGCGGGCGGACCAACAACGCGCGATGCACTTGCTGGGTGCGATGACCGATGTTGCTGCGCGCGCGCCGAGTGAGGCCGTATTGTTGGCTGAGACTTGTCGTGTCGCGCGCTCCATCGGTGGCTACAAGGTGGCGTGGATCGGTCTGCTCGACGCCACTACGCGTGAGCTGCGCGCAGTGGCGCAGGCGGGTTTGATCGATGGGTTGATACCCGAACCTGGATGGGTTATCGGCGATGCGGCGCACGCGGCGGATGTCGCTGTGCGTGCTGTGGCCAGTGGGCAGACACAGTTGCAGCGAGTCACCTCGGGCGACTCGGCTGACGGGTTACTGCTGCAGCTGCACGGCGAGGGCGTGCGTGCACTGCTGGCACAGCCTTTGTCGATAGCGCACGCGGTTGCCGGTGTCCTCGTGCTGGGCAGTGTCGAGCCCGCTGGGTTCAGCGCGCTGGAGCTCCAGTCAATGGCTGAATTGGCCGGTGAGCTGGAGCTTGGTTTACGCGAGCGCCGGGCATGCGCGGCCCGTGCCGTCGCCGAGCAGGCACTGGCGCTGCATGTGCAGCAGCTGCGCGCCATGCTGTCCACGCCGCATGCTGGCGTGTTGGTGCTGTCTGCGCAGCAGACGGTGAGTTTTGTCAACACGGCGTTTTGTGCGCTATTCGGTCTGACCACCGCGCCAGAGGAACTGGTGAACCAGTCAGCGGCAACGCTCCGTGCGCGGCTGGTACCGACCTATGCACAGCCGGAGCGGGAATGGCAGCGCATGCAAGAAATCCTCGCCGCGGGTGCGGCGGTTACGGGTGACGAAATATGCGCACGTGACGGGCGGGTCTTTCTGCGTGATTTCACGCCCATTGTGATCGACGGGGTAACGCAGGGGTCGTTGTGGCAGTTGCGCGACATCAGCGCGCAGAAGCAACGCGAGCAGCGTGTCGAGCAGCTTGCTTTCTTCGACGAAGCAAGTGGCTTGCCAAATCGCCGCCGGCTGTTCGAGGTGCTGGAAGTGGCGCACGCTACTGCGTTGGCACAACAATCCATGTTGGCAGTCGGAGTGCTGGATCTGGACCGCTTCAAGAACGTCAATGACACCCTGGGCCGCGACGGCGGCGATCGTGTGCTGACAGAAACCGCCGCACGCATCCTTGGCATGTTGCGGCCCGACGATGTGCTGGCACGTTTTGGTGGTGATGAGTTTGCGCTGGTGATCTTTGGACTGGATAGCAAAGAGCAACTCGATGCGATCAGTCGCGTCATCTTGCAAGCGCTGCGCGCACCATTTGACGTGGCGGGCGGGCCCGTGCAGTTGTCGGCCAGCGTGGGTTGGACGATGTTTCCGCGCGATCGTGCAGATGCGGAAGGTCTGGTGCGCCACGCCGAGCTGGCGCTGTATGCGGCCAAGGGGGAAGGCCGTGATTGTGGTTTGCTGTATGAGCCGACGATGGAGGCCGAACGGGTGCGCTTGCGCGGGATGCGCGAGCGCGTCGCCCATGCATTGCAAACGTCACGCCTGCAGTTGTTGTTTCAGCCTGTCGTGTACATCGATGGCTTGCCGGGACGTAACGGCGTGGCTGGCATGGAGGCGTTGTTGCGCCTGGACGACGCGGGCCCCGAGCTGGTGGAGCCGGCCAAGTTCATGCATGTACTGGACGACCCGCAGCTCGCGCGGCCGATCGGGCGTTATGTGCTGAACGAGGCGTTGAAACAATGTCAATCATGGATACGCGTCGGAGTGTCCATTCCGGTAGCGGTCAACATCAGTACGCGGCACCTGCTGCACCCCGCATTCTTCAGCGATATTGACCTCGTGCTGGAGACCTACCCGGACGTGGTGAACGTGGGTTTTGGTATCGAGGTGACCGAGACCGGCCCGTCGATGGACGAGGTGCGCGCCAAGGAGGTCATTGAGGAATGTCGTCGGCGTGGCATCCGTGTAAGCCTGGATGATTTCGGCACCGGCAGTGCGTCACTCAGCCATTTGCAGAATCTGGATATCGAGCACATCAAGCTCGACCAGAGTTTCGTGCGCGATATCCTCAGTGACGAGCGCAACATGGCCATCGCCGCGGGTGTCATCACCACTGCGCGCATGTTGGCCAAGACAGTCATCGCCGAAGGGGTTGAAACGGCGGAGCAGGGCGATTTGCTGGCGTCTCTTGGTTGTCACCAGTTGCAGGGCTTTTCGATAGCGCGGCCGATGCCTTCGGCCGCGGTCCCGGGTTGGGTGATGCGTTGGAACCCACCGGCGTCGTGGGCGCATCTGGTGGAAGAACGTCGTACGTTACTGGCCAGTCAAGTCGAAGACGCACACGGCCCTGCATCGCTGGGTCGGTGACTGCCCAAGCATTGGCATGGTAGCTTGCGCCCCATACAACAATGTTGCCGTGTAGCTGGCTCGCGCGCCGGCAGGAGCCGTCATGAAACCCGTCATCGCCCGTCAGGGCATCATTTCATTGAGAATCAAGGACGCAGCGGAGCTGTACAGCGCGTACATGCCGTTTCTCAAGCGCGGCGGGCTGTTTGCACCGACCACCCAGCGACATGCGCTCGGTGATGAGGTGGTGCTGCTGGTGACTCTGGCTGAAGAGACTGAGCGTCTGTCCGTGGTGGGTACGGTGGTATGGATCAGCCCACCGGGCGCCCAGAGTAATCATGCGGAGGGAGTCGGTATCCATTTCAACGAATCTGGTGACGCAGAAGCTGCGCGCAGCCGGATTGAAAACATCCTGGCCGGTACCCTGAACTCCGAGCGTGCAACGCACACGATGTAACTGTGTGCACTTGCGTGCGTGTATCCGGCGGCAGCGAAAATCCGTGTCAAGACCTGTCGTTGTACCCGTGCGCACTGATACAATAGGGAGATTCCTGCGTTCATCCTCATCATGTGGACACTGGATGCCCGTGTTGTGAATTGAGATGATTGAGCAGCCCGCCGCGGTTTGGTGAAGCGCGGAGTTGCCGGACCGTCCACCACGGTCACTGATGCGTCTTCTGGCGCGAGGTACTTTGCATCGTGCTTGCCGAATACTGGCCTATCTTGTTGTTCATTGTCGTCGCTGCGGGCGTAGGCGTGGTGCTGTTGGTGTTTGGTCTGCTGGCCGGGCCACGCCGTCCGGAGGCGGAAAAACTTGCGCCGTACGAGTGCGGTTTCGAAGCCTTTGAAGACGCACGCATGCGCTTTGACGTGCACTATTACCTGCTGGCGATATTGTTCATCATCTTCGATCTGGAAATCGCGTTTCTGTTTCCTTGGGCGGTGGTGTTTCAGCAAATCGGTGCGATTGCGATGATCGAGATGGGCTTGTTCCTGTTGTTGTTGATCGTTGGCTTCGCCTACGTTTGGAAGAAAGGAGCACTCGAATGGGAGTGATGGATTCCCTCAGCGGGATGATGCACAACCCCGACCCGGTCAATCTGGTCGACGATATCCTGCTTCCGGCCGTCGCGGAGCCGACCCCACAGCGCGGTTTCGCCACGGCACGCATGGATGAACTCGTGAACTGGGCGCGCACCGGTTCAATGTGGCCAATGACTTTCGGTCTGGCCTGTTGCGCGGTGGAAATGATGCATGCCGGGGCGGCGCGACTGGATCTGGATCGCTATGGCGTGATCTTCCGCCCGAGTCCGCGCCAGAGTGACGTCATGATCGTCGCTGGCACGCTGGTCAACAAGATGGCGCCAGCCCTGCGCAAGGTCTATGACCAGATGCCCGAGCCAAAGTGGGTGATTTCCATGGGCAGCTGCGCGAATGGCGGCGGCTACTACCATTATTCGTATTCAGTAGTGCGCGGCTGTGACCGCATTGTGCCAGTGGATATTTACGTGCCCGGATGTCCACCGACCGCCGAGGCGCTGATCCACGGCATCCTGCAATTGCAGAAGAAAATCCGCCGCACCAGCACCATCGCGCGTTCGTAGAGGTTCTGCCATGTCTGATCCTGTTCCGACCTCGCTGGCCGAGCGTCTTGTTGCGCGGTTCGGCGAGACACTGGCCGTCACCACGGTGCGGCGCGAGACGATTGTCGAGCTGGCGGCGGCTGACCTGATTGCCGTAGCCACCGCGCTGCGCGATGAGGCGGATTTCCGTTTTGGCGTGTTGATTGATCTGTGCGGCGTGGACTATCTGGGCTATGGCCAGACCGAATGGACGACGAGCGACGCGACCGGTACCGGTTTCTCACGCGGCGTGCAGGGTCAGGCGATGGGCCGCTTCAGCTGGGCCGAGCGTCCGCGCGGGCATGATGCGCCGCGGCGCTTTGCGGTGTCGATCGAACTGCTGTCGCTGGAGCTCAATCGACGTTTGCGCCTGCATGTGTTTTGCGACGACGACACGCTGCCGATCATTCCTTCGCTGACCCTGGTCTGGCCGGGCGTGAACTGGTTCGAGCGCGAGGCGTTTGATCTGTACGGCATCATTTTCGACGGCCACCCGGATCTGCGTCGCATCCTTACCGACTATGGCTTTGTCGGCCATCCGTTCCGCAAGGATTTTCCGTTGATCGGCAACGTCGAAGTGCGTTATGACCCCGAGCAGAAGCGCGTCATCTACGAGCCGGTATCCATTGAACCGCGCATCGGCGTGGCGCGGGTGATTCGCGACGATGTCGATCTGATGCAGTCCCGGGCTGAAGCAGCCGACAACTGGCGTGACAACTGAGGCGCGGAACAGCCATGCAGGAAATTCGCAATTACACGATGAACTTCGGCCCGCAGCATCCGGCCGCACACGGCGTGCTGCGCCTGGTGCTGGAGATGGACGGCGAGACGATCGTGCGCGCCGATCCGCATATCGGCCTGCTCCATCGTGGTACCGAGAAGCTTGCCGAGTCCAAACCGTTCAATCAGTCCATCGGCTACATGGATCGGCTCGACTACGTGTCGATGATGTGCAACGAGCACGCCTACGTGCGCGCCATCGAGACCTTGCTGGGCATCGAGGCGCCGGAGCGTGCGCAGTACATCCGCACCATGTTCGACGAGATCACGCGCATTCTCAATCACCTGATGTGGCTGGGCTCGAATGGCCTCGACCTGGGAGCGATGGCGCTGTTCCTGTATGCATTCCGTGAGCGCGAGGAATTGATGGATGTGTACGAGGCAGTGTCTGGTGCACGCCTGCACGCCACGTATTACCGCCCGGGCGGCGTGTACCGCGACCTGCCCGCACAGATGACCAGGTACCGCGAGTCGCCGTGGCACAAGGGCAAGGACCTCAAACGCATCAATAGCTGGCGCGAAGGCTCGCTACTGGATTATCTGGATGCGTTCACCGCCGACTTCCCGACCAAGGTCGATGAGTACGAGGAACTGCTTACGCCGAACCGCATCTGGAAACAACGCACCGTCGGCATCGGCGTCATCAGCCCGGAGCTGGCCCAGCAGTGGAGCATGACCGGCGTGATGCTGCGCGGGTCGGGCATCGAGTGGGATCTGCGCAAGAAACAGCCGTACGCCAAATACGCCGAGATGGATTTCGACATACCGGTCGGCACCAATGGCGATTGCTACGACCGCTATCTGGTGCGCATGGCCGAGATGCGCCAATCCAACCGGATCATTCGCCAGTGCGTGGCGTGGTTGCGTGCAAACCCCGGTCCGGTAATCGTGAAGAATTTCAAGGTGGCACCGCCGACGCGGATGGAAATGAAGGAGGACATGGAAGCCATGATCCATCACTTCAAACTGTTCACTGAGGGCTATTGCGTGCCGGCAGGCGAGACCTACGCCGCAGTTGAGGCGCCGAAGGGCGAGTTTGGCTGTTACCTGATTTCCGATGGTGCGAACAAGCCGTTTCGCGTGCATCTGCGCGCGCCGGGCTTTGCCCATCTTTCCTCCATGGATACTGTGGTGCGCGGGCACATGCTCGCCGACGTGGTGGCCATGATCGGTACTTATGACCTCGTGTTTGGCGAAGTGGATCGCTGAGCCGGCACGACGGGGAGAAACGCATGAAATCCACTGGACACTATCAACAGGTCAAGAACGTCGATCCTCTCGTCGTTCTCACGGCGTCTACGCGCGGGCATATTGATCATTGGGTCGCGAAGTTTCCGCCAGAGCGCAAGCGTTCGGCGTTGATCCAGGGGTTGTTTGTTGCGCAGGAACAAAATGACGGCTTCCTGACCGACGAGCTGATCACGGCGGTAGCGAAGTACTTGGACGTGCACCCGATCTGGGCCTACGAAGTGGCCAGCTTTTATTCGATGCTGGAGACCAGGCCGGTTGGACGCAACAACGTGGCGATCTGCACCAACATCTCGTGCTGGTTGAACGGTGCCGAAGGTTTGGTACGCCATTGCGAGCAGAGGCTTGGCATCAAGGTGGGGGAGAGCACGGCGGATGGTCGCGTGTACCTGAAGCGCGAGGAAGAGTGCATTGCAGCTTGCGTCTGCGCACCGGTAATGACGGTCAACGGTCATTACCATGAGCGCCTGACGGTCGAATCGCTGGACAAGATTCTGGATGGGTTGGAGTAGGCCATGGTCGTCGGATCCGCACCCAAGGAACATCAGGTTGTCTACACCACGCTGCATTTCGACAAGCCGTGGGCGATGGACAGCTACTTGCAGATTGGTGGCTACGCGGCGTGGAAGAAGATTCTCGCCGAAAAACCCGACCCCAAGTCGCTGATTGACGAGCTCAAGAGAAGCAACCTGCGCGGCCGTGGTGGCGCGGGCTTCCCGACTGGTCTGAAGTGGTCGTTCATGCCCCAGGGCGACATGCAGAAATACATCCTGTGCAACTCGGACGAATCCGAGCCCGGTACTTGCAAGGATCGCGACATCCTGCGCTACAACCCGCATGCGGTGATCGAAGGCGTTGCAATCGCGTGTTATTGCACCGGCTCTACCGTCGGTTACAACTACCTGCGCGGTGAGTTTCATCGTGAGCCATTCGAGCATTGCGAAGAAGCGCTGGCGGAGGCTTACGCCGCCGGCTTGCTCGGCAAGAATATTCAGGGTACTGGCGTGGATGTGGATATCCACAACGCGCTCGGTGCCGGTGCCTACATCTGCGGCGAAGAGACTGCCTTGATGGAGTCACTGGAAGGCAAGAAGGGCATGCCGCGCTTCAAGCCGCCATTCCCCGCCGGCTTCGGCTTGTACGGCAAACCGACCACGATCAACAACACCGAGACCTTTGCGTCGGTGCCGTCGATCCTGCGCAACGGTGCGGACTGGTTCCTTGCGCAAAGCAAGACCAAGAATGGCGGACCGAAGGTGTTCTCGGTCTCCGGTTGCGTGCAACACGCAGGCAACTTCGAGGTGCCCCTCGGCACCACGTTTGACGAGCTGCTGGAGATGGCGGGCGGCCTGCGCCCAGGGCGCACGCTCAAGGGTGCCATTCCGGGCGGTGCCTCAATGCCCGTGCTCAGTGCCGCGGAACTCAAGGGGCTGCCGATGGACTACGACACCTTGAAGGCCCTGCATACAGGTCTCGGTTCGGGCGCGATCATGGTGCTCGATGACAGTGTGTGCACGGTCAAGTTGACGTGCCGTATCTCACGCTTCTACCACCAGGAATCCTGCGGCCAATGCACACCGTGTCGTGAAGGTACGGGCTGGATGCACCGGGTGCTGCAGCGCATCGTCGCCGGTGGCGGTACGCTGGAAGACCTGCATCGGCTGAAGGCCGTGGCGGGGCAGATCGAAGGCCATACCATTTGCGCGTTTGGTGAGGCCGCTGCGTGGCCGGTGCAAGGCTTCCTGCGCCAGTTCTGGAACGAATTCGAGTATTACGTGACCAACGGACGCTCGCTGGCCGAAGACCACATGGTGGAAGTCAGCCGTGGAGTCAGTGCATGAGCACGCAGCCTGCATCCGTCGCACCCGACTTGGTGCACATCGAGATTGACGGCAAGCCGACGGCGATCCGCAAGGGCGCGATGATCATCGAGGCCGCCGACGCGATCGGTATCAACATCCCGCGCTTCTGCTACCACCGCAAGCTGCCGATCGCTGCGAACTGCCGCATGTGCATGGTTGAGGTGGAGATGGGCGGTCGTCCGGCCATGAAGGGCTCGCCGGCCTGTGCTACGCCGGTCGCGGAAGGCATGAAGGTGCTGACGCGCTCGAAGATGGCATTGCAGTTCCAGCGTGACGTGATGGAATTTTTGCTCATCAACCACCCGCTGGACTGCCCCGTGTGCGATCAAGGTGGCGAGTGTGAGCTGCAGGATCTGGCACTTGGTTACGGCCGCAGTGTGTCGCGCTATACCGAGGGCAAGCGCGCCGTGGCCGATGAAAACATCGGGCCGCTGGTCGCCACCAAGATGACGCGCTGTATTCATTGCACGCGCTGCGTTCGTTTCACCAGCGAGATCGCCGGCAGTTACGAACTCGGTGGCATGAGTCGCAACGACGACATGCAGATCGGTACTTATATCGGCAAGACCGTGGAGACCGAGCTGTCCGGCAACATCATTGATGTGTGTCCGGTTGGCGCGTTGACGGACAAGGTGTTCCAGTTCAAGGCGCGCGCCTGGGAACTGATTGCCAAACCATCGATTGGTTACCACGACGCCCTGGGCTCCAACTTGTGGCTGCATACGCGTCGCGGCGAAGTGTTGCGCGTGGTGCCGCGCGACAACGACTCCATCAACGAGTGCTGGCTGGCCGACCGCGACCGCTACAGCCATCAAGGCCTGTACGCGCCCGACCGCATCGCTGCGCCGGAAGTGAAGCGCGACGGGCGGTGGCAGGTGGTCAGTTGGGATGACGCGTTGGCGTTTGCGCAAGATGCGTTGAAACAGGTGCCCGGCAGCGAGTTGGGTATGCTGGTGCACCCATCGACGTCCAACGAAGAGGCTGACTTGCTGTTGCGCCTCGCCCGCGGCCTGGGCTGCGCGCATATTGATCACCGCTTGCATCAGCTGGATTTTTCCGATCATGCGGTAGCGCAGCCATTCACCATGCCGATAGCTGCCGTGCAGGACGTGGCCGCTGCGTTGCTGGTCGGTTCGGATCTACGCTACGAGATGCCGCTGCTCAATCACCGTGTGCATCAGGCCAGCAAGCACGGCGCACGTATCCATGCGGTCAATCCGGCGCACTTCAATTTCAATTACACGCTGGCTGGCGAAACGGTGGTGGCTCCGCAGGCGATGGTCGCTGCCCTGTTGGCGTTGGCCAAGGCGGCCGTAACCGCAGGCGCAATTGCGCCGTTGGCGTTGGCTGTGGCGATCGACGCTGTGACTTGCGACGCGGGCGACAGCGGCACGATTGCTGCGCTGCAAGCGGCCGCCAGTGGTGCGGGCGGTGCAGTCGTGATCGTCGGCGAAGCAGCCGTCACCCACCCGCAAGCTGCGTGGTTGCGCGCACTGGCCCGCTTCATTGCCGATGCTACCGGTGCCGGTTATGACGAGTTGCCAGTGGGTGCCAATGCAGTGGGCCTGGCTCAGCTTGGTGTAGTCCCAAGCCACGGCGGGCTGGATGCGCACGCGATGTTGGCGCAGCCACGCAAGAGTTACCTGTTGTATGGGGTGGAACCGCCGTATGACTTTGCCGATGGCGGCGCTACCTTGGCTGCGTTGCGCGGCGCCCAGCACGTCGTCGCCTTCAGCGCCTTCGCCGGCGCTGCGCTGCGCGAGGTAGCCGACGTCATTCTGCCCATTGCCTTGCTGCCAGAAATCGATGCTACCTTGGTGAATGTTGACGGTTTGGCACAGGGCGTTGTCGCCGGTGCCAATGCGCCGGGACAGGCACGTGCGGGCTGGAAGGTTTTGCGCGCCGTTGGCGGGGTATTTCAGTTTGATGGTTTCGTGTTTGACGATCTTGCCGGATTGCGCGCCAGCATGGCCGAGTACAAGTCTGCCGCAGCGCCAGACTTCCTGGCCCACCAAGCGGGCGAGCCAGCAAAGATTGAGTCATCAGCCGCCACACTCACGCGCTTTGCCAGTTGGCCAATCTATCGCGGCGACGCCGTCCTGCGCCGGGCCACGGCGCTCAATGCGCATCCGCTGAACCGCGCTCCGGCGGCACGCGTCAATGCGGCTGAGGCGCAGCGCCTGCATCTGGAAGACGGGTGCCAGGTACACGTCGCCGACGGCGTGTTGCCACTGGTGGTGGACGACACGGTCGCCGACGGCACGGTGTGGATCGAGGCTGCCAACGACCTTACTGCCACGCTGCCACCGTATGGTGCGGCACTCACCTTGCGCAGGGCTTGACACCCATGGCGGATTTACTCACCCATCAGCTGTTGTTGCCGATTGCCTACATCCTGGCCATTGCCGTGCCGCTGATTATCGCGGTCGCGATGTTTGTGTACTGGGAGCGCAAGGTCATCGGCTGGATGCATGTGCGCCTGGGGCCGAACAAGATTGGTCCGTTCGGCGTACTGCAGGCGTTCGCCGATGTGTTCAAGTTGCTGTTCAAGGAAGTGATTTTGCCGACCAAGGCAAACCGTTTCCTGTACTTCATGGCGCCGCTGATCGCCTTGATTCCCGCGCTGGCTGCGTGGGCGGTCGTACCGTTCAGCGCAAAGCTGGTGCTATCCAATGCCAACGCTGGCATCTTGTATTTGTTGGCAATGACCTCGATGGGCGTATACGGCATCATCATTGCCGGCTGGGCTTCCAACTCGCGTTACGCGCTGCTTGGCGCCATGCGTTCGGCCGCGCAAGTCATTTCCTATGAGCTGGCGATGGGCTTGTGTCTGGTTTGTGTGCTGATACTTGCCGGCAGCCTGAACCTGACTGACATCGTCAATGCCCAAGCTGGTGGCAAGGGCTTCTTCGATTGGTTCTGGCTGCCGCTGCTGCCAGTCTTCGTGATCTATTTCATTTCCGGCGTAGCGGAAACCAACCGTGCCCCGTTTGACATGGCCGAGGGTGAATCGGAAATCGTCGCCGGCTTCCACGTGGAGTATTCAGGCTCGGCGTTCGCCATTTTCTTTCTCGCCGAATACGCCAACATGATTCTCGTCAGCTTCCTGGCGTCGATCTTCTTTCTCGGCGGCTGGCTCAGCCCGTTGCAAGGCTGGGTGCCGATGGATGCACCCGCCTGGATCAACTGGATCTGGACCGGCAGTTGGGCGTGGCTCTTCCTCAAGGCATTTCTGGTGTCGTTTCTGTTTCTCTGGTTCCGCGCGACGTTCCCACGTTATCGCTATGACCAGATCATGCGCCTGGGCTGGAAGATCCTCATCCCGATTGCCCTTGCCTGGGTGATGGTGGCCGGGTGCCTGCGCTACTTCGACTGGGTCAGCATTGGCACAGGGGCGTAAGGACCAAAATGAATCGCATAACCGGCTACTTCAAGAGTCTGCTGCTGATTGAACTGTTTCAGGGCATGGGCCTGACGTTGCGTTACATGTTCAAGCCCAAATACACCATGCGCTATCCGATGGAGCACATTCCCAAGTCGAACCGTTTCCGCGGTCTGCTGGCGTTGCGTCGTTACGAGAATGGCGAAGAGCGCTGCATTGCCTGCAAACTGTGCGAGGCGGTATGCCCGGCGTTGGCGATCACGATCGATTCGGCGCCGCGTGAGAGCGACGGTCAACGCCGTACGACACGCTATGACATTGATTTGTTCAAGTGCATTTTCTGTGGGTTTTGTGAAGAAAGCTGCCCCGTGGACTCGATCGTGCTGACCTCGATCCATGAGTACCACTTTGAGCATCGTGGTGAGAACGTGGTGGACAAGCAGAAACTGCTGGCCATTGGCGATCGTTTTGAAAAGCAGATTGCCGCCGACCGCGCGCAAGACGCACCGTACCGCTAGGGTTGCCGATGGATACTCAACTGTTCCAACTGATCTGCTTCTACGGTTTTGCCACGGTGACGGTGGCTTCCGCACTGGCAGTGATCACGCTGAAGAACACGGTGCATGCGGTGCTCGCACTGGTGCTCACGTTCTTCAGTGCCGCCTGCCTGTGGCTGCTGGCCGATGCAGAGTTTCTTGCATTGGCGCTGGTCGTGGTCTACGTCGGCGCGGTCATGGTGTTGTTCCTGTTCGTGGTGATGATGCTCAATATCGATGTGGAAAAAATGCGCGAGGGCTTCGTCAAGTTTCTGCCGGTCGGATTGCTCGTGGCAGTGATCATGCTGGTGGAGATGCTGGGCGTGATCGGCGTGCGCGCGATGCATGTGCAACTGGTCGGCGGCGATCCGGCACTTGCGGCGGGGGTGTCCAATACCGCATGGCTTGGGCAAGCGTTGTATACGCGCTACCTGCTGCCGTTTGAAATAGCTGCGCTGATTCTTACCGTTGGCATCGTGGCTGCGGTGGCGCTGACGTTGCGCGAGCGGCACGATACGCGTTACGAGAATGCCAACCAGCAGGTGCGTGCTGATCCACGCCAACGTTTGCGCATGGTCAAGATGACCGCTGACCACGGTAACGAGTCCACCGCATCGGAGGAGCCGCGCACATGATCACGCTGGCGCATTTCATCGTATTGGGCGCGATCTTGTTTTGCATCGCGGTGGCCGGGCTGTTCATCAATCGCAAGAATGTGATCGTGTTGTTGATGTCGCTGGAGTTGATCCTGCTTGCCGTCAACACGAATTTCGTGGCGTTTTCGCGCTACCTCGGTGATGTATCCGGACAGGTATTCGTGTTTTTCATTCTTACCGTTGCCGCGGCGGAAGCTGCCATCGGTCTGGCGATTCTGGTGTTGCTGTTCCGCACGCGCAGCACGATCAACATCGCCGACATTGACAGCATGAAGGGTTGATCTGATGCAACTGTCCACTTCCATTCTGCTGGCCATTGCGCTGGCCCCGCTGGTTGGTTGTTTGCTGGCAGGGTTTCTCAGCCGTTTCATTGGCCGGGTTGGTGCGCACAGCGTGACCATCCTGGGCATGGTGGTCTCTTGCGCGTTGTCGTTCCTGGTCCTGTATCAGCTCACGTTTGGCGGGTTCGACAGTTACAACCAGAACATCTACACGTGGTTCCAGATCGGCGAGTTCAACGCCAGCGTCGGTTTCATGGTCGATCGTTTGACCGCGATGATGTTGGTCGTTGTGGGCTTCGTGTCACTCGTGGTGCACGTCTACACGATCGGTTACATGCGTGATGATCCGGGCTACACGCGCTTCTTCAGCTACATCTCGCTGTTCACCTTTTCCATGTTCATGCTGGTGATGGCGAACAACTTCATGCAGTTGTTCTTTGGCTGGGAAGCGGTGGGTCTGGTGTCATACCTGCTGATCGGCTTCTGGTACAACAAGCCAAGTGCCATCTTCGCCAACCTCAAGGCGTTCATGGTCAATCGCGTGGGCGACTTCGGCTTTTTGCTGGGTATTGCGGCAGTACTGGCGTTCTTCCATACGCTCGATTATCAAACTGCGTTTGACGCGGCGCCCAGCCTGGTTGGCAAGACCGTGCAGATCACCGCGAACATGCAGTGGGACGCGGCAACCGTCATCTGTGTCTTGTTGTTCATCGGCGCGATGGGCAAGTCAGCCCAGGTGCCGTTGCATGTGTGGTTACCGGACTCGATGGAAGGCCCGACGCCGATCTCCGCGTTGATCCATGCCGCCACCATGGTCACTGCCGGGATCTTCATGGTGGCGCGGATGTCACCGCTGTTTGAACTGTCGTCGACGGCGCTGAGCTTTGTGCTGGTGATCGGCGCTACCACAGCGCTTTTCACCGGCATGATCGGCATCGTGCAAAATGACATCAAACGTGTAATCGCGTATTCCACGCTGTCACAGTTGGGCTACATGACGGTGGCGTTGGGCGTGTCGATGTACAGCGGCGCGGTGTTCCATCTGATGACGCATGCGTTCTTCAAGGCGCTGCTGTTCCTGTGTGCCGGTTCGGTGATCATCGCGATGCATCACGGGCAGGACATGCGCTACATGGGCGGCCTGCGCAAGTACATGCCAATCACCTGGCTGACGATGTGGGCCGGCTCGGTCGCGCTGGTCGCGGTACCGTTCACGTCGGGCTTTTATTCCAAGGACGCGATCATCGAGGCGGTGGGGGAATCGCATCGCTGGGGTGCGAACTACGCGTACTTCTGTGTGATGGCAGGTGTATTGGTGACCGGCTTGTACACGTTCCGCCAGATGTACCTGACGTTTCATGGCAAGGAGCGTTTCATGGTGGTGGAGCAGCATGGTCATGGCCACGCTGACGCACATGAACTTCCGCCTGGCGTGCTGGCGCATGCGCCGAAGGAATCGCCATGGGTGGTGACCGTACCGCTGGTCGCGCTCGCGATTCCCTCGCTGGTGATTGGCTACTTCACCATCCAGCCAGCGTTGTATGGCAACTGGTTTGGTGCGTCGATTCACGTGGATGATGCGACCAACGTATTGACCGCGCTGGCGCCAGATTTCCACGGCGCGCTGGCGATGGGTCTGCATGGCTTCACGCAGTTGCCATTCTGGCTGATGTTTGCGGCGTTCCTGATCTGCACTTACGTCTACCTGATCAATCCGGCCATGGCGGGCAAGATCAAAGGCGCACTGAAGCCGCTGTGGACAGTACTGGATCGCAAGTACTGGTTTGACGAAGTGGAGTACGCGTTATTCGCCAGCGGCGGCGTGAAGATGGGGCGGTTGTTCTGGAAGGTGAGCGACGCCGGGCTGATCGACGGTGCTGCGGTCAACGGCTCGGTGAACTTGATTCATCGTGGGGCGGGGCTGCTGCGGCGGCTGCAAACCGGGTATCTCTACCACTATGCGTTCGTCATGATTGTCGGTTTGATCGTGATGTTGAGCGGATATCGGCTGTTCGGGAATTAGGGGAAGCAGGCTCCATGTTCAATCATTTTCTCAGTCTGCTGATCTGGATCCCCATCGTCGGAGCCATTCCCGTGCTGTTGGCGGGCTCTGCGCGACCGATGTTGGCACGGGTGTTGGCGCTGCTGGTTACGGTAGTGACGTTTATCGCCAGTCTTGGCTTGCTCGTGCGCTACGACCCGAGCGGCGCAGTGATGCAGTTGCAGGAGTCGCACGCGTGGATTGCGACCTGGGGCGTGCATTACACCCTTGCCGTTGACGGCATTTCGGTCGCCTTGATTTTGATGACGACGTTTGTCGGCATTCTGGTGATTGGCGGCGCGTGGAAGGTCATTCAAAACCGGCCGCATCAGTACATGGCGTGCATGCTTGTGCTGGAAGGCTTGTTGATTGGAGTGTTTTGCGCCACCGACGCGTTGTTGTTCTATGCGTTGTTCGAAGCAGTGCTGATCCCGATGTTCATCCTGATCGGCATGTGGGGCGGCCCGCGTCGGGTCTACGCGACGTTGAAGCTGTTTATCTACACGTTTACCGGTTCGGTGTTCATGTTGATTGCGTTGTTGTATCTGTATCAACAAGCGCACACGTTTGACTTGGCCACGCTGGCGGCGCTGCCGCTGACGATGCAGCAGCAGACGTGGATATTCTTTGCGTTTCTGTTCGCGTTTGCGATCAAGGTGCCGATGGTGCCGGTGCACACGTGGCTGCCAGATGCGCACGTCGAGGCGCCAACCGGCGGGTCAGTGTGGCTGGCGGCGGTGATGTTGAAGATCGGCACCTACGGCATGTTGCGTTTCATCCTGCCGATCACGCCCGATGCCGGCGCACACTTCGCATGGATCGCCATCGTGCTGAGCCTCGTGGCCATTGTCTACATTGGTTACGTTGCGCTGGTGCAGGAGGACATGAAAAAGCTGGTGGCGTATTCCTCCGTGGCCCACATGGGGTTTGTCACGCTGGGCATCTTCATGGCGTTCATGCTGGTGCGCGAGACCGGCGACCTGAACATGGCCGCGCTTGGCATGCAGGGCGCGATGGTGCAGATGATTTCGCACGGCTTTGTGTCGGGCGCGATGTTTACCTGCATCGGCATCATGTATGACCGCACGCACACGCGTTTGATCAAGGACTACGGCGGCGTGATCAACATGATGCCGTGGTTTGGTTTCTTCTATGTATTGTTCGCGATGGCCAACACCGGGTTGCCGGGCACCAGCGGGTTTGTCGGCGAGTTCATGGTGATCCTGGCCAGTTTCACCGCCAGTCCGTGGATTGCGCTGTTTGCCACGTTCACGTTGATCATCGGCGCGGGTTACACGCTGTGGCTGGTCAAGCGCGTGCTGTGGGGGCCAGTCACTACGGAGTACGTCAAGCACATGCAGCCGCTGGAACTGCGCGAGACTCTGGTATTGACCGGGTTTGCCATTGCGGTGCTGGGTATTGGCATCTGGCCGCAGCCGCTGGTGCACTTGATGGATAGCTCGGTGACGCAACTGGTGGCGCAGCTCGCGGTGCACAAGATTTGATGTCGCTGATGCGCATGGCGTCGGGTAGCAAATGCGCGGCGAGCACAGGTGGTGCGCAGCGCACAGTGCGTCGGCAATCGCCCTCGCGGTTTTTTCGGCGTTGCGTGTGGACCAGTTCCCGCGCCGCCTGTTTTGAATATGTGGATACTCTCTGATGCCGACCCTCAATGACATTCTGATCATGCTGCCGGAGTTCTATCTGGTGGCGGCAACGTGTCTGTTGTTGTTGCTGGATGCGTTCATGAAACGGGCGCAACGGCCGCTGCTGCATTGGCTGGCTCTCGGCGTGCTGTTGATCACGCTGTACATGGTAGTGGCCGGGCAACCGGAACAGGCAGTGACCGCATTTGGTGGCATGTTTGTACGCGACGGGGTGGCGGAGATTCTCAAAGTATTTGCGCTGGGTACCACGGCGATGGTGTTTGTTTACGCCCGGCCATATCTGATCGACCGCGGCCTGCTCAGCGGGGAGTTTTACACGCTGATGCTGTTTGCGGTGACGGGCATCATGCTGCTGGTTTCCGCCGGCAGCCTGGTCACCGTGTATCTGGGCCTGGAGTTGTTGTCGTTGTCTTCATACGCGTTGGTGGCGTTGCATCGCGACGCGCCGTTGCCTGCAGAGGCGGCGATCAAATACTTTGTACTTGGTGCGCTGGCATCCGGCACGTTGTTGTACGGCATGTCGATGGTTTATGGCGCGTCGGGCATGGGCGGCACACCGACGCTGGATCTGGCGCAGTTGCATGGTGTGATGGCGTACACCACCTCACCGAAGCTGCTGCTGTTCGGCTTGATCTTCATGATCGTCGGCATCGGCTTCAAGCTTGGTGTGGCGCCGTTTCACATGTGGTTGCCAGATGTTTATCATGGTGCGCCGACCCCGGTAACCACGTTTATTTCGGCCGCCTCCAAACTTGCGGCATTTGGCATGGCGTTCCGTCTTCTGGACACCGGCATGGGTGATCTGGCGCAGCACTGGCAGCTGATATTGGCGGTGCTGGCGACGATATCGCTGGTCATCGGCAATCTCGTTGCCATCGTGCAGACCAACTTCAAACGCATGATGGCGTACTCGACTATCTCGCATATGGGTTATCTGCTGCTGGGCTTGTCGGCGGCAAACCCGGAAGGCTATGCAGCGGCGATGTTTTATGCGATTTGCTATGCGTTGATGGCGGTTGCCGCGTTTGGTGTAACGATGGCGTTGTCGCGCGCCGGTTTCGAATGCGAAGAGATCTCCGACTTGAAGGGGCTGAACCAGAAGGCGCCGTGGATGGCATTTCTCATGCTGCTGGCGATGTTTTCGCTGGCTGGCGTGCCGCCGCTGTTCGGCTTCTGGGCAAAGGTGTTGGTGCTGGAGGCGGCCATTCATGCAGATATGCTGTGGCTCGCCATCGTCGGCATCGTGGCCGCATTCGTCGGGCTGTATTACTACCTGTATGTGATCAAGGTGATGTACTTCGACAAGGCGGAAGAGGGCAGCCTGCTGGCGGCCAAACCGGATCGCCCATTGCGTCTGGTGTTGTCGTTGAACGGGCTGTCACTGCTGGTATTAGGCCTGTATTGGGGACCGTTGCTGGCTTGGTGTCAGCGCGCGTTTGGTGCGTGAGAGAGCGTTGCGGGCGCGCTTTGGTTTAGCCGTCCACGCGGGACAGCTACAGAGCTTGCAAGAAACCCGCCATCCCGTTAAACTCCTCAGACTCTGATGCGGGGTGGAGCAGTCTGGCAGCTCGTCGGGCTCATAACCCGAAGGTCGCAGGTTCGAATCCTGCCCCCGCTACCAGATCTTTCTTGATGACGGTGCTGAACAACGCAGGTGGTACGTACTGCAAGCGCATTCTGGACGACGGTTGGTGCGGTAAGGGAATGGGCCGTTGGAGCCCATTTTTTGTTTCTGGCGACAAAGGACGCGGAGCAATGGATACGCAGGCATTGGCACTACGCTTCAGCGACGCGCTGGCCGAGTTCGGCCTGTGTTGCCTCGGCGTGGAGTTTTTGCCGGGTCAAGGGCAGAGCACGCTGCGTGCGTATGTGGACTTGCTTGATACTGCGGCGGCCGATTTGCCGGCTGATAGTGCGCTCGCTGACGCAGCGGCACCGCGCGCCGTGAGTGTCGATCAGTGCGAAAGCGCCAGTCGTGAGCTGTCGGCGCTGCTCGATGTGGACGATCCGATCCCCGGGCACTATGTGTTGGAGGTGTCGTCTCCGGGTATCGATCGCCCGTTGTTCACCGCTGCGCAGTTTGCGCGCGCGATCGGCCAGGAAGTGAAGTTGTTGTTCAGCGCACCGCTGGAAGGGCGGCGTCGTTTGCGCGGCAAGTTGGTGCACGTGGAGGGCGAGGAAATCTCGCTGCAAGCGGAAGGCAAGACTTGGCAGTTTGCTCACGCGTTGGTGGAAACAGCGCGCGTGGTACCCGACTGGATGGCGCTGGGTTATGCGCCGCAACCCAAGCGGGGCGGAAAACCGGCGGTACACAAGGCCGCGAAATGAATCCATCAGAACGAATTGGACGCTGCGAAGCGCCTGTGGAGTTGCTGCAATGAGCAAAGAACTGTTGCTGGTCGTCGATGCGGTCGCCAACGAGAAGGGTGTGCCGTTGGAGGTCATTTTCGAGGCCATGGAGGCCGCGCTGGCATCCGCCGCGAAGAAGCGCTATCCCGACGAAGAGTCGGATATTCGCGTGTCGATTGACCATGACACCGGCGAGTACCAAACGTTTCGTCGCTGGGAAGTGATTGCCGACGATGGCGAGATGGAGTCGCCGTTCTTCCAGTTGCGTCTGATGGATGCGTTGGACGAGCGCGCCGACGCGCAGGTGGGCGAATACATCGAACAGCAGGTCGAAAACGCCGAGTTCGGGCGCATTGCCGCGCAGGCTGCCAAGCAGGTGATCGTGCAGCGCGTACGTGAAGCCGAACGGCAGCAAGTGGTGGATGCGTTTGTCGGCCGTGTAGGCGAGTTGGTCACTGGCATCGTCAAGCGCGTCGAGCGCGGTAATTTGTATCTCGATCTGGGCAGCAATGCCGAGGCGTTCATTCCGCGCGACAAGACGATTCCACGTGAGTCGGCGCGCGTCGGCGACCGCGTGCGCGGTTATCTGTATGAGGTGCGCTCGGAGCCACGCGGACCGCAGTTGTTCGTGTCACGTGCGGCGCCGGAGTTCATGATCGAGTTGTTCAAGCTCGAAGTGCCTGAGGTGGGCCAGGGTCTGGTCGAGATCAAGGGTTGCGCGCGCGATCCGGGTGATCGCGCAAAGATTGCAGTGATCGCGCACGACAGCCGCACCGACCCGATTGGCGCGTGCATTGGCATGCGTGGATCACGCGTGCAGGCAGTGTCCAACGACCTCAATGGCGAGCGCGTGGACATCATCCTGTGGCACGAGAATCAGGCGCAGTTCGTGATCAACGCGATGGCGCCGGCTGAAGTGCAGTCGATCATCATGGACGAAGAAAAACATTCGATGGATATCGCGGTGGCCGAGGACAAGTTGTCCCAGGCGATCGGGCGCGGGGGCCAGAACGTGCGCCTGGCCAGCAAGCTCACCGGCTGGCAGCTCAACGTGATGACCCAGGATCAGGTCACCGCCAAGAGCGAGTCCGAACAGGAGGCAGCGCGCCAACTGTTCATGGACAAGCTTGAGGTTGATCACGAGATTGCCATTATCCTTGTGCAGGAAGGTTTCTCCAGCGTCGAGGAAATCGCTTACGTGCCCAGCGCCGAGTTGCTGGCGGTGGAGGGCTTCGACGAGGACATCGTCGAGGAGTTGCGCGCACGTGCGCGCGACGCGCTGCTGGTCGAAGCGTTGGCTGAAGAGGAAGGTGCTTCCGGCCAGCACCCGACCGCCGAGCTCTTGGCCCTGGAAGGCATGGATGAGGTGACGGCGCGGATCCTGGCCGAACGTGAGGTCTGCACGGTGGACGATCTGGCCGATCTGGCGGTGGACGACTTGATCGATATCGAAGGCATGGATGAAGAACATGCGGCGGCACTGATCATGGCGGCACGTGCGCCGATGATCGAGCGCCTCGAGCACGGCGGCTGATGGCAAGCGGCGGCGTCCCGAATGGGTGCGCCGGGAAAGGTTTGCAGCCTTTCACGATGAATGGAGATGGCGGTGCCGATACTGGACCGCACACGCAAGACAAGCGCGGGAACGGCGGAGCAGAGAACACGATGTCGGATGTCACGATCAAACAACTCGCCCAGAAGATGGGTATGCCCAGCGAAAAGTTGCTCACGCAGCTTGACGCTGCCGGCATGAAATTCTCCGATCCGGAGCAGGTGATCAGCAGCACCGAAAAGGTGAAGCTGCTCGGCTTTCTGCGCCGCAGCAATGCCAAGGGTGATGCAGCTTCGGCGGCGGACAGCGCGCCACGCCACGTTACCCTCAGGCGGCGCACAGTTGGCGAACTGAAGGTCGCTACGCCCGGGCCACGTGGCACGGCAAGTACGGCGAAGACGGTCAACGTCGAAGTGCGTGCCAAACGCACGTACGTCAAACGCAGCGTCATCGTCGAAGAAGCCAACGCCGAGCCAGAACGCGAGGATGCCGTACGCAAGCTGGAGGAATCCCGCTTGCAGCGTGAGCGTGAAGACCAGGAGCGCGCACAAGGCGAGCAACGCCGCAACGCGCAAGCGCACCAGCGTGAGGCGGCCAAGGTGCAAGCCGAGTCGCCGGAAGCATTGTCACCGGAGCAGAAGACACCCGATGCACCTGTCGAGGCGGCCAGCACTCCGTCGCCCGTGGTTGCCGTGCCGGCGGAGCCAGTGGCGGCGGTTGAGCCGCCGGCGGACGTGACGCATGAGAGCGATGCCCAGTCGGGTGCGGTGCAACGGCTGGATACACGCGATCTGGGGATGATCATTCCGCGCATTCAGGCGCCGCACAAACGCGAAAAACTGGTCAAGGCAGTCGTCAAACCGGCGGCTGTGACGCCAGCGGCTACCACGACCAAGGCGGCACCTACGTCCACGACGGACGCAAACCACGGCAAGGCCAAGCATGGCGGCCGCGAGCGCGAGCGCAGTGAGGGCAATGCGGGCGGCGCGGGCAGCAGGGATAGTCGCGGCAACGCCGCTGGCAAGCGTTTTGGCGGTGGCCAGATGCACCTCAGCGAGGCAGATCGCGCGCGGCGTTCGACCGGCAACAAGCGCGGCAGGTCGGTACGCAGTGGTCGCGAACCATCGCGCGGCAGCAGTGCGCCGACGGGTCCGCATGCATTCTCACGTCCCACGGCTCCGGTGGTCCGTGAAGTGGCGGTGGCCGATACCAATACCGTTTCCGACCTGGCGCAGAAGATGGCCGTCAAGGGTTCGGAGGTGGTGAAGGCACTGTTCAAGATGGGCGTCATGGCCACCATCAACCAGAGCATCGACCATGACACCGCGGTATTGGTGGTCGAAGAGCTTGGGCATACGCCAGTGGCAGACACCCAGAATGATGCTGAGCAAACCCTCGCGGAGCACACGCACACAGCGGAACTTGAGGGTGAGAAGTCCACGCGGCCGCCCGTCGTGACCATCATGGGTCACGTCGATCACGGCAAGACTTCCTTGCTCGATTACATTCGGCGCACCAAGGTCGCGTCCGGCGAAGCGGGTGGCATTACCCAGCACATCGGCGCGTATCACGTACAGACGTCCAAAGGTGTCATCACCTTCATCGACACTCCGGGCCATGCGGCGTTTACCTCGATGCGCGCACGTGGTGCGCAGAGCACGGATATCGTTGTGCTGGTGGTGGCAGCCGATGATGGCGTCATGCCGCAGACGATCGAGGCGGTCAACCACGCCCGCGCCGCCAAGGTGCCGATCATCGTTGCGGTCAACAAGATGGACAAGGAAGGCGCCAACCCGGACAACGTCAAGCAGGGCTTGGTGCAGTATGAGGTCGTACCCGAGGATTGGGGCGGCGATGTGCAGTTTGTACCGGTGTCGGCAAAAACCGGCATGGGTATCGAGGACTTGCTGGACGCCATTTCCGTGCAAGCGGAAGTGATGGAGTTGAAGGCCGTCGTGGATGGCCATGCAACGGGTGTGGTGATCGAATCCAGCCTGGATCGCGGTCGCGGTCCGGTGGCGACCGTGTTGGTGCAGCAAGGCACCTTGAAGAAGGGTGATTTCGTGGTCTGCGGCGTCGAATATGGCCGCATGCGCGCGCTGATTGATGCCAGCGGCAAGCAGGTCGCGTCGGCAACTCCGTCGATTCCGGTACAGGTATTGGGCTTGTCTGGTGTGCCGGAGACTGGCGACGACTTTGTCTGTGTCGAGGACGAACACCTCGCACGTCAGGTGGCCGACGAGCGTCAGCAGAAACGCCGGGCGACGCGCATGGTCAGCAAGAGCAATCGGCTGGAGGACATCATCGCCAAGATGGGTCAGGGTGTGGAGCAACAGACGCTCAACATCCTGGTCAAGGGCGACGTACAGGGCTCGGTCGAGGCGTTGCGCGAATCGTTGACGCAGATTGGCAACGAGCGTGTGCGGGTCAACGTGGTGGCTTCTGGCGTGGGTGGCATCAGCGAGTCCGATGCCACACTCGCAGCAGCCTCCAAGGCGCTGTTGATCGGCTTCAACGTGCGTGCCGACGCATCGGCACGCAAGGTCATCGATACTTCCGGCGTCGATGTGCGCTATTTCTCGATCATCTATGACGTGATCGATCAGGTGACGCAGGCGGCGACGGGTCTGCTCGGCATGGAAGTGCGCGAGGAGATCATCGGCACAGCCGAAGTGCGTGAGGTCTTCCGCAGCTCGAAATTTGGTGCGGTGGCTGGCTGCCGCGTGACGGAAGGTGTGGTCAAGCGCAGCAAGCCGATTCGTGTGTTGCGCGAGCAGGTTGTTGTCTTCGAGGGCGAGCTGGAATCCTTGCGTCGCTTCAAGGACCTCGTCGACGAAGTGACCAGTGGTGTGGATTGCGGCATTGCGGTCAAGCAATACAACGATGTCAAACCAGGCGACCAGATCGAGTGCTTCGAACGCACCGAAGTGGCACGCACGCTGTAAGGCAGGAATGAGTGCGCAAGAGTGGGAGTGAGTATTGAGCCTTGACGCTCTGTTTCGTTTCCCCACCCTTGCGCTCAATTCACCACGCAGGTTTTTTTATGCCCTCTCGTGATTTCAAACGGACTGACCGCATTGGTGCCGAGCTGCGCCGCGAGCTTGGTCTGCTGGTGCATGCGGCCGTGCGGGATCATGGGCTGCCGTCGGTCAGTGTCTCCGATGTGGAGATCACCCGTGACCTGGATTACGCGACGGTGTGGGTGACTGCGCTCCTGCCCGAAGAAGGCTTGCCAGCGGTCAAGGCACTAAATGCGATTGGCTATGAAATCCGCCGCTCGCTGGCGCGCAGTGGCATGCGCATGCGTCGCGTGCCGGAGCTGAAATTCAAATACGACGATTCCGTGGACAAGGGCGAGCGGATTGAGACGCTACTGCGCCGTCAGGCACAGGATCTGATTCCACCGACCGATGACACGCAGAGCTGACGCCCGCGCACGTCAGGCGTTGAAGCGTGCGGCACGCGCCAATTTGCGCGATGTGCACGGTATCATCCTGCTCGACAAGCCGTTGGGGTTGAGCTCGAACCAGGCACTGCAAACTGTGCGGCGCCTGCTGCGCGCTGCGAAGGGTGGACACACCGGCGCACTTGACCCACAAGCGAGTGGCTTGTTGCCACTGTGCTTTGGCGAGGCGACCAAACTTGCCGGCAAGTTGCTTGGTGGGCGCAAGGCTTATGTGGCCGAATGCCGCCTCGGTGTGACCACGGACAGCGGCGACGGCGAGGGCGAAGTGTTGCAAACGCTTCCGGTGCCGGCATTGGATACGCCGACGTTGGAGGCGGCGCTGAGCAAATTGCGCGGCCGGATTGCCCAAGTGCCGCCGATGTATTCGGCGTTGAAGCAAGACGGTGAGCGCTTGTATGTGAAGGCGCGCCGCGGCGAACAAGTGGATGTCCCGGCGCGCGAGGTCGATGTCTATCGGCTCGATCTGCTTGCGCACACGGGTGACACCTTGCAGTTGCACATCGAGTGCGGGTCGGGAACTTACGTACGTTCGCTGGCAACGGATCTGGG
>CAJDTO010000007.1_pt2 | contig 37175 bp, 38 predicted proteins | sample 7389821 | NCBI WGS metagenome assembly CAJDTO01 (sample SAMEA7055651, study PRJEB34461) | soil metagenome | biome: terrestrial ecosystem; feature: Peninsula; material: soil | place: Antarctica | collected 2016
TGGTACGCGCGCGACTCGGCATAATCCATACCCCGCCCATACAGACGGCTGGACTGCTGGCCACCACGCATGGCACGGCTGACTTGCGGCCGCAGGCGTACGCGCCCGATGTGTTCCCGCAAGCCGATCAATGCTCGCAACGACACCGTGGTGCAATCCTCACCAAGTACACGTTCGTCCGGCATGGCGTTCACGGCAGCGGTACAAGATCCAGCAGGCGATCGATGACCTGATCCGGCTTGATGCCGTCCGCCTCCGCCTCGTAGCTGAGCAGTACGCGATGACGCAGCACCTCATGCGCGATCGCGTGCACGTCTTCGGGCAGCACATAATCCCGACCGGCCAGCCACGCGGCAGCACGCGCGCAGCGGTCCAGCGCGATGGTCGCACGCGGGCTGCCACCCCACGCGATCCAACGCTTGAGTTCCAACCCATAGCTTCCCGCGTCACGCGTGGCCAACACCAGTTGGGTCAGGTACTCCTCCAGCGCGGGCGACATGTGCACCGCCATCGCCGCCTCACGCGCGGCAAACACGTCGGATTGGCTCAACAGCGCCACGGGCACCGGTTGCGGGTGCGCACGCGCACTTGCCTGTTCGCGTGCCAGCTTGAGGATGACCAGCTCGGACGCCGCATCCGGGTAGCCAATGGTCACGTGCATCAGGAAGCGATCCAGTTGCGCCTCAGGCAGCGCAAACGTGCCTTCGTGTTCGATCGGGTTCTGCGTGGCCATCACCATGAACAGGCGTGGCAGCGGCCACGTGCTGCGTCCGACGGTAATTTGCTGCTCCCCCATCGCTTCGAGCAGCGCAGACTGCACCTTGGCAGGCGCGCGATTGATTTCGTCGGCAAGCACGATGTTGTGAAACAGGGGGCCGCGTTCAAACTCGAAGTTGCCGGTCTGGGGACGAAATACGTCCGTGCCCGTGAGGTCAGCAGGCAGCAAGTCGGGCGTGAATTGCACGCGGTGGAAGTCGGCGTCAATCCGCGCGGCCAGAGCCTTCACCGCCGTGGTCTTGGCCAAACCCGGTGCGCCCTCCACCAGCAAGTGACCATCCGCCAACAACGCAATCAGCAAGCAATCAACCAGACGAGGTTGGCCAATGATGCAACGCTGCAAGTCGTCGCGCAGGCGTGCGAAATCTGTCTGCAGGGGAGTCAATGTTGAGTGTTCGGGCATATCCATGATCAAGCAAATTCCGACGTGACGGGAAGTGTGCGACGCAATCCGGCACCGACGCAGTGCGGCGGCAACAGGTTACAGACCATGTTTGGCGCTGGAAGTTTAATCAAACCCACGCAGCTGACCCGCACGCACGCGCAGTGCGAAAAAAAAAGACGGCCTCGGCCGTCTTTTTTTCTCGCCACGGATCACGCTATTGAACGGAGTCGCTGAGAATGCGCGGCGTCACGAAAATCAGCAATTCGGCCTTGGTGTCGCTGCGCGAAGTCTTGCGGAACAACGCTCCAATACCCGGAATGTCACCCAGACCTGGCACCTTGGTCGTCGTGTTGGACTTGTTGATCTCGTAGATGCCACCAAGCACCACCGTCTGACCGTTGTCCACCAGTACCGAGGTGTTGATCTCACGCGTGTCGATCGTGGGGATCTTGCCGCTTCCCGGAGCATCCACATAACCGGCCAACGCATCCTTCTTGACGTTGATCATGAGATACACGCGGTTGTCGGCGGTGATCGTCGGCGTCACCTTGAGCTCGAGCACCGCATCCTTGAACTGCACAGTGGCGGTGCCGCTGCCAGCGCCTTGTCCACCCGAGTTCTGGAACGTGACGTAGCCAATCTCCTGACCTTGGCGGATCACGGCTTCTTGCTGGTTGGCGGTGATCACACGCGGGCTGGAGATCACCTCACCGCGGCCTTCGGTCTGCGCGGCGGACAACTCCAGGTCGACCATGTAGTTCTTGCCGAGGATCGCCAAACCAAGCTGGCCAGCTGCCGAGGTGACCGGCAAGTTGACATTGAAGCCACCATTGCCAGTTTGGTAATTGATCGCGCCGGGCTGCGGGAGGTCACCGGTGCTACCACCCTTGACGTAGTTGGCAACGTCATAGTTGTATTGCGTGTCGACGTTATGTCGGTTGATAGCCAGGCTACCCGCATCACCACCATTCGGGCTGGTGCTGATCACATTGCCGCCGCGCGTGGCGTGGTTCGCCTGCACACCCCACTTCACGCCAAGCTCGCGCGTGAAATCATCCGTGGCGACCACGATCCGCGACTCGATCAATACCTGCTGCACTGGTTTGTCGAGCACGGCAATCAAATCGCGCAACTGCTTGATCTTGTCCGGTGTGTCGTTGAGCAACAGTGTATTGGTGCGGTCGTCGAATGACACACTGCCCCGCGTGGACAGGAAGCCACGCGCACTGTTTGCGCCACCAGCCGCGCCACCGCCGCCTGTCCCTTGCATGCTGCCAGTCGTCAGCAACTTGGCAATGTCCGCTGCCTTGCCATAGCTGATCGGCACGTAATCCGTCACCAGCTCGGCGGTATCGAGCGCCTTCAGCTTGGCATCGGCGATAGCCTGCTCGTAGCTGGCAAGTTCGGCTTGCGGCGCAATCCAGATGACGTCGCCGCTACGTCGTTTGTCCAGACTCTTGGCACGCAGAATCACGTCAAGCGCCTGATCCCACGGCACGTTGACCAGGCGCAAAGTGACGCTGCCACCTACGCTGTCAGAGGCCACCAGATTGAGCCCGGAGATATCGGCAACCAATTGCAGTGCCGAGCGCACCGGGATGTCCTGAAAGTTGAACGTGACGCGCTTGCCGTTGTAGCTCGGCTCCTGGCCGGCCTTGGCCAGCTTGTTGGCGGTGGCGTCCACCTTCTTCGGCGCTACCTCGATGACATACTGATTGGCCGTCTGATAAGCAGAGGTCTCCACCGCGCCCTTGACCGCAATCTCGATATGCGCGCCGCCGCCGGCGCCGGCGCGAGTGACGATGGACTGCACTGGCGTGGCGAAGTCGAGCGTATCCAGACGCTGTGCCTGGCTCGCCGGCAGGTTGGCGTGGGTGACATTGACCACGACCTTGTTGCCACTGTGGCTCATGTCGGCATTTGCACCAGGGCCGCTGAAGTTGATCAGCACGCGGCCTTCGCCATTCGGGCCGCGGCGGAAATCAATATTGGAAATTGCCGGCCCTGTAGCCGCCGACGGCAGCGCCTTGCTTGGATCGATGGTGGCCGCCGTGGTAATCGCCTGGTCAGTCGTGCCGTTGTTGACGGTAAGGATCAGCTGATTGCCCTGCACGCGCGAGCGATAGGTCGACTCGCGCATCAGTTCCACCACCACCCGCGTACGGCCGCCGGCTGCCACGGCGGAAACGCCGGAAGTGGAGCCCTTGCCGATCACCAGATGCCGCGCGGCAGCATTGTCCGTATCAGCGAAATCGATCGCGATGCGCGGCGGGTTTCCCGTGGTGAAAATGCGCGACTGCGGCACAGGGCCATTGGCAAAATCCATGTGCAACTCGACGCCACCGCCAGGTAGCGCGTCGTAGGTGACATTTTTCAGCGTGGAGCTGGCGGCCATGGCCGCGCTGGCCCAGGTGGCCCCGACAAGCAGCATCCCGAGCAACATGGTGCGACTCGCATGGCGCATGACACGTCCGCGGACGGATTGAATTTGGTTGGTCATTGCAGCAGCCCCTATTCCTATTTCTCGCCGAGCGCGATGCTGGCAGGACGTTCCATCCAGCCACCATTACCGTTGGACACCATCTCGACCAGCTCAATGTGGTCGTCGCTGACCACGGTGATGTGCCCGTAGTTCTGTCCCATGTACTCACCTGCACGAACGCGATGGATCACGCCGCCCGGGTCCTTGATCAATACCTCGATATTGGCGCCGGCACCGACGGTACCGACCATCTTGAGGCTATCCAGTGCAAACATCTCCAGCGGCTGCTTGGCGCGATCAGCATCCGGGCGCGGACCACTCGCGGCGCTACCGTCGTTGGTCTGCAACTCGGCAGTACTCGGACTGAATGGATCGCGTTTGTCCTGATCGGCGTAGGTAAATGTCTCGAACGTCTTGATGACCGGCAACGGTTGAATCGGCACGCCCTTCTTGACCTTTTCCTGCGCTACCCAACTGCGCAGGTCAGACATGCCTCGCGTGCAACCACTCAGGAACACCGCCGTTGCCAGCAGCATGAGCCATTGCGTCGAGCGCCCTGTCGTGATGGCAGAAAGCTTGATCATTTCTGCACCCCCGCAGTGCCACCGGCGGCTTGCTTCTGCGCTTCAGCAGCAGTCTCGTCGTCATCCAGGTAACGATAGGTTTTTACCGTACCCTCCAGAACCAACTGACCGGATCCTGCAGCGGCACCCTTCCCCTTCGCATCCTTGCTGGCGTCTTTGGGCGTGAGCGAAACATCATGCATGGTCAGGATCACCACCCTTGGCAGCGAGGCCACGCCGCTGATGAACGTACCGAACTGATGGTAGGTACCCGTGAAACGCAACGTGATCGGCCTCTCTGCGTAGAAGTCCTTGGGCACCTCGGCGCCAGGCTGAAACAAATCGGACTCCAGACCAGCAGACAGTGCAGTTTGCGAAATATCCACCAACAGTTCCGGCATTTCCGTCTTGCTTGGAAGCTGCCGCAACAGCTGGCGCAACATGTCCTGCATTTCATCCAGTTGCTGTTGCAGGGCCTCAAGATTGACCGATTTGGCTTGCTTGGTGGAGAAGTCGGCCTTCAGCGTTTCTTCCTGCCCCGCCAGCGACGTCAACTCATCCTGCTGGCTGCTGACGAAGAAATACCAACCAAGTAGCAACACCACGGCAAACACCAGCGTGGTGAAGAAGATCTTGATGGACGGTGCCCAGCCGCCCACATTATTGCGGTCGAGGCTGCGCAATTCATCGAAGAATTTCATGGCGTGCTCCCCGCGTCAGCAGGTGCCGCCACCGGCGGCTGCACTGGTGCAGTGGCAGGCTGCGCCGACGTGGAAGCCGCTGCAGCGCCTGCGTCGGCCTCGTCAGCCTTCGGCCGACTCAAGGCAACATCCAGGCCGAACGTATACGGCATGCGACTCGCATCATGCGTGTTCTCGGTCTTGCGCAAATCGGCATGACCCATCCACGGCGAGCTTTCGATGTTGCGCATGTATTCGGCCACGCTGGCGTTGGATTGCGCGACACCATCCAGCGACATCGTCTGCCCGCTTTGCTTGAGCGCGGTCAGGCGCGAGCTGGACGGGATGGTTTTCACCAACTCGTCAAACAAGTGCACCATTTGCGAGCGGTCGGCCTGCAATTGTTCAATGATCTGCTTGCGCGTGAGCAAGTGTGCACGCACTTTCTCCAGATCCTGGATCTTCGCAATACGCACGTCGACCTGCTTGATTTCATTCTGCAGATACGTGTTGCGTTCGTTCTGGTTGTCAATGCGCTGGTTCATCCAGAACATCCACAGCATCAATACGCCAACGCCCACGACGAGCGCCGTAACCAGCTGCAGGTAAAACTCGCGCTCGCGCTGCTTGCGTCGCTCTGCACGCCAGGGAAGTAGGTTGACATGTGCCATCAGTCGAAGCTCCTCAGGGCGAGGCCGACCGCGATCATCAGCGCCGGCGCATCCTGCGTCAGCACTTGTGCTTGCACCCGCGGCGACAGCGACATTCGCGCCAGCGGGTTGGCGACGATGCACGGCACGCCAAGTTGCTCTTCCAGCATCGGCCCGAGCCCTTCGATGGACGCGCAACCGCCAGCCAGAACCACCTGATCAACCTTGCTGTATTCGCTGCCGGCAAAAAAGAATTGCAGCAGTCGCCCGATCTGCTGGACGAGTGACTCCTTGAACGGCTCCAGCGCCTCGCTCGCGTAGGACTCGGGTAACCCGCCGTTGCGCTTGGCGCGGCCGGCTTCCTCATAAGACAGGCCGAAACGGCGCATGATCTCGTCGGTCAACTGCTTGCCGCCAAACACCTGCTCACGCGAGTAGATGGTGCGCTGGTTGCGCAGCACGGACAGCGTGGTCATCGTGGCGCCGATGTCGACCACGGCCACCAACGCATCTCGACTGACATTGAGCTGATCGGCCATCATGGCGAATGCGTTCTCCATGGCGAACGCCTCAACGTCGATGACGCCAGCAATGAGACCGCCCAGATCGAGCGCGGCGACACGCATGTCGACGTTTTCGGTACGCGAGGCGGCCAGCAGCACGTTGTTCATGTCGGCGTTGTCACGCACCGGGCCGACCACTTCGTAATCGAGGCTGATTTCGTCAATCGGATACGGAATGTACTGGTTGGCTTCAACCTGAATCTGGCCTTCCAGGTCATCCTCGGAAAGCTCGCTGGACATGGGGATGATCCGCGTGATCACCGCCGATCCGGCGACGGCTGCCGCCGCATGTTTGAGCTTTGACCCGGAGCGCGCCAGTGCGCGGCGGATCGCATCACCCACGGCGTCGACCTCGACGATGTTTTTCTCCACGACGGCATTGGGTGGCAACACGGCATTGGGTGGCAACGGCTCGACGGCGTAGTGCTCTACGCGGTAGCGCCCGCCGGCTTGGCTGAGCTGCAGCAACTTGACAGCGGTCGAGCTGATGTCGATACCAATCAATGCCGGCTTCTTCGGTGTAAAGAGCCCCACGGTATGTCTCCCCTTGCCCCTAGCGCCCGGAACCAGATGCCTGGCAAGGTACGCAAGGGCATTAAATCGAAAATTTAACGCAATAGCAACGGTCTACGGAAACTTTCTCAAGTGATTGACGTGATGTCCGCCACATTTATACGCTCCAAGCGGCTGCCCTGGTTGTCCGCAGCGCCGGCCGGTCGTTGAATACTGCGCCCCGTATACTCTCTTCTGCCTGGACTCAGTTCTCACTATCCCCACACCATGCGTATTTTCAAACGTTTCCTGCGTTGGGCGTCGATCCTGGCGCTCTCTGGTTTGCTGCTGGCAGTCGTTGCGGTCGGTGTGGCGTACTGGTTGATCGCCCCCCGGCTCCCGGATGTCGCCGAGCTCAAGGACTATCACATGCAAGTGCCGCTGCGCGTCCTCAGCGCAGATGGCAAGCTGATCGCCACGTTCGGGGAAACCCGGCGGATTCCCGTAGCCATCGCCAACGTGCCGGAACGCCTGAAGCACGCCGTGCTGTCTGCCGAGGACGCCGATTTTTACCGCCATCCTGGCGTCGACTGGCACGGCATCATCCGTGCCGGCTGGCATGTCGTGATCACCGGTGGCGACAAGGGGCCGGGTGGGTCGACGATCACGCAGCAAGTGGCACGCAACTTTTTCCTCAGCCCGGAGAAGCTCTACTCGCGCAAGCTCACTGAAATTTTCATCGCGCTGAGCATCGAACACGAGCTGGGCAAGGATCAGATCCTCGAGCTCTACCTCAACAAGATGTTCCTCGGCCACCGCTCTTACGGGGTGGGTGCGGCTGCCGCGTATTACTACGGCAAGTCACTGGACCAGCTTGGACCAGCTAACCGTTGCCGAATGCGCACTGATCGCTGCCACCTTCCAGTTGCCGTCAGTCGTCAACCCGATCAACCACCCGCGGCGCGCCATTGCACGCCGCAACTGGGTGCTGAAGGAAATGTTCCGGAACAAATACCTCACCCGAGCCGCCTATGAGCAGGCCGTGGCCGAGCCCAACCAAGCGTTTGGCCACGAGCAGCCGATCGAAGTGGATGCGCCGTACCTGGCGGAAATGGTCCGTCGGCAAGTACTCGACCGCTTTGGCAACGAGGCCCTGACCGAAGGCTACGTGGTGCACACGACGGTAAACAGCGCACGCCGGTGGCGAGAGTGTCACGCTGAACCTCGCGGCGATGAGCTGGGCGCGTCCCCAGCTGAGCGCAAGCCGCGTGGGTGCAGCGCCAACCAACGTCAGCAAGGTTCTCCAACGCGGCGACATCATTCGCATGCTGCGCGACAAGGATGGCGCCTGGCAGCTCGCGCAAATTCCCGCTGCGCAGGGCGCACTGACCTCGATCGACCCGGAGGATGGCTCGATCCAGGCTTTGGTCGGCGGCTTCAACTTCGGTCGCAGCAAATTCAACCGAGCCGTCATGGCCGCTCGCCAACCTGGCTCCAGTTTCAAACCGTATATTTATTCCGCCGCGTTCGATCGTGGCTTCACCCCCGCATCGATCGTCAACGACGCGCCGCTGGCCCTCCCTGATCCGTCGCGTCCGGACGGGCTGTGGACGCCATCCAATGATGACGGGAAGTTTGCCGGGCCAATGCGCTTGCGCGAGGCTCTGGTGCAATCGAAGAATCTGGTGTCAGTGCGTCTGCTTGACGCCATTGGTGTGCGTTACACGCGCGATTACGTGACGCGCTTCGGCTTTTCCAAGGACGCGATACCTGCCAACTTGTCGATGGCGCTGGGCACCGCCTCGGTGTCGCCGATGGGCATGGCGCGTGGTTTCGCGGTGTTTGCCAATGGCGGCTATTTGATTACGCCATATTTCATCAGCCAGATTGATGACCGCAGCGGCACGCCCGTATATGTGGCCAACCCCGCCCGGGCGTGCGGCGACTGCCAGGAGCGTCTGCTGGACACGGCACCCGCTGGCCCTCCGCCAGCGCAGATGAACGCCACCCCGGCCAACCAGGTCGCCAGCGCAAGCAGCGCCCCGGCAGCATCCGCCAGCGTCGACGGGGTGGGCGACGCAGTGTTGCCAGCAGACGTGCACGCCGACAGCCAGCACCCGCCGGTGCTGGCCCCGCGCGTCATCGACACGCGCAACGATTACCTGATCACCTCGCTGATGAAGGACGTGATCCTGCGCGGCACCGGCTCGGCGGCACGCGCACTGGACCGCGACGACTTGGCCGGCAAGACGGGCTCCACGAATGACCATCGCGATGCCTGGTTCGCCGGCTTCAACGGCGATCTCTCCACCGCGGTGTGGGTGGGCTTCGACGATTACGGCTCGCTCGGCCACGGTGAGTTTGGCGCCAAGGCCGCGTTGCCAATCTGGATGGACTTCATGCGCAGCGCGCTGCAAGGCGTACCACTGAAATCATTGCCCATGCCGCCGGGCATCAGCACGTTACTGATCAATCGCGACAGCGGGCTACCGACAACTGCCGATGACCCGAACGCCATGAGTGAGATACTCAAGGTGGAAGACGTCGATCGCCTGCGCAATCAAGCCGCGCAACAGCAGCAACAGGATCAGGAACACGCCTACGATATCTTCTGACCGCAACCGGCGTCGAGGCACACGCCACTGCACACGACCAGGAGCGAGCCATGTCCAGAATCCAGGAGCATGCGATGTACGCGGTGGACAAGGCGCACCGCAACCGCCTGCGCATCGCCCAGGAAGCCGCGCGACTGATGAGCGAGCACGGCATTCGCGATTTTCATCACGCCAAACGCAAAGCGGCCGAGCGGCTCGGCATCGCCGATACGCAGTCGCTGCCACGGAATGCCGAGATCGAGCAAGCGTTGCGCGAACATCAACGCCTGTTTCTGGCCGACAGTCAACCCCAGTGGCTACGCGAACGGCGCGAAGCGGCCGCAGCAGCCATGACGTTTCTTGCCGCCTACGCGCCGCGTCTGGTCGGCGCCGTACTGGACGGCACGGCGGATGCTCATTCGGCCGTGTGCCTGCACGTGTTCAGCGACGATGTCGACGCAGTGAGCCGGCTTCTGCGCGAGCACGGCGTCCCGCTGGAATGGCAAAGCCGCCGCATGCGTGACAGCAACAGCACCCAAAGCGCCTATCCCGTACTGCTGTTCAGCGCCGACGGACTCGCGTTTGATTTGACCGTACTGCCGGTCCGGGCGCTACGCCAAGCTCCGCTGGACCGCAACGGCGACCGCCCGATGCGTCGCGCCTCGCTGGCGCAATTGCAGACGCTGCTGCGCGAAGGGTACGCAGCCGCAGTGCTCCCCGTATCGGCAGCAGCGGCACGCTGAGCGTACGTCCGTGCGCCGGGACAAACGTGGCACCCACACTATCAGCGTGCGGACGCCGGTCTGTAGTCACGCTGTGCCGCACCGGTGTACACCTGCCGCGGACGACCAATGCGCGATCCGGGTGTTTCATGCTGTTCGATCCAGTTCGAAATCCAGCCCGCGGTGCGCGCGATGGCGAACATCACGGTGAACATCTCGGTGGGAATACCCAACGCCTTGTAGATCAGGCCGGAATAGAAGTCGACGTTTGGATACAGCTTGTGGCTGATGAAGTAGTCGTCCTTCAGCGCAGCCTCTTCCAGCTTCAGCGCCACTTCCAGCAAGGGATCGTTGACGCCGAGTTCGTCCAGTACCGCATGGCACATCTTGCGGATGATCTGCGCTCGCGGATCGAAATTCTTGTACACGCGATGGCCAAAGCCCATCAGGCGAAAGCTGTCGTTCTTGTCTTTGGCACGCAACACGGCGGACTCGACGTTGTCAGGCGTGCCAATTTCGGTGAGTTGTTTGAGCACCGCTTCGTTCGCACCGCCGTGGGCCGGACCCCACAGCGCGGTGATGCCCGCGGCGATGGAAGCATACGGATTGGCGCCCGTGGAACCGACCAACCGCACCGTGGAGGTCGACGCGTTCTGCTCATGATCGGCATGCAGGATAAACAACAAATCCAATGCCTTGGCTGCGACCGGATTCAACTCGAGCGGTTCGCTGGGGACCTCGAACATCATGTGCAGGAAGCGGTCGACGTAACCCAGGTTGTTGCGCGGATAACGCAGCGGCCAGCCTACCGAGTAGCGATAGCAGGCAGCGGCAATCGTGGGCATTTTCGCGATCAGACGGATCGCGGCGAGCTTGCGATCAGCCGGATCATCGACGCTCAAATCGTCATGATAGAACGCGGACAGCGACGCCACTGATGCGGCCAGCATGGCCATCGGATGAGCGTCGTGATGGAAACCCTGGAAGAAGTTCTTCAGCGACTCATGCATCATCGTGTGATGCGAGACCTGGTCTTCGAACGTTGCAAACTCTACCGGCTTCGGCAGCTCACCATTCAGCAGCAAATACGCCACTTCGAGGAAACTCGAGTTGGCCGCGAGCTGCTCAATCGGATACCCGCGATACAGCAGCACACCCTTGTTGCCATCGATGAACGTGATCGCGCTCTTGGTGCTGGCGGTGCTGGCAAAACCCGGATCGAACGTGAAGTGGCCCGTGTCCTTGTACAAAGTGCTGATATCGATGCACGCGGGACCCAGCGTGCCAGTTATCAGCGGCAGCTCGGTACTGCGCTGGTTCGATTCATCCACCAGCTTGACAACCTTCGATTCGGACACGGGGAACTCCTTGCATTGCATGTGAGGCATCGCCAGCGACACCCAGCAGGCGCCAGCCAGAGAGAAAGGTGGGCCGTGCGCGGCGACGCAGGCGGCACAAAGGGCGCTGCAGGCGCCTACCGCCGGACATTATCGCACAAGGCCACAGGAGCATTCGACCGCGCACGGTGGAATTGCACCCACGCAAGCGTGCGCGGCTGACTTGCATCAGCCGCGCATCAGGTATTACGTGTGACGCCAGCCAGGGGCTGGTCGTTGACGCGCTTACTCCTTGACGGAGTCAGCGGCCTTGACCGAGCCGGCATAGCGGCGACGGAATTTGTCCACCCGACCACCGACGTCGAGCGTCTTCTGCTTGCCGGTGTAGAACGGGTGCGAATGGCTGGAGATATCCACCTTGATCAGCGGGTATTCCTGGCCATCTTCCCACTTGATGGTTTCCTGGCTGGACATGGTCGACTTGGTCAGGAACGAGAAGTCGGACGACAGGTCCTGGAACACCACCGGTTGGTATTTGGGATGGATATCAGGCTTCATGGCAGGCTCTAAATCGGCGGTGAAAAGAGCAGCATTGTAGTGGTGAATCGCCTGTGTCCGCAAGTTGGACGGTCTTCAAGCGTGTCATCAGGCGTCTCGCACGGGTGACGCGCGAAGCCCGCGCAGACCAGCGAGCGCGCCCTTATCCGCGCGTGGCCGGCACACCCAACGCACGCTGCACCATGTGTGCGAAGCGCGCCTGATCGATCTCCAGCACGATATTGGCCTGCGCGGGATGGCCGAGACGATTGGCCCAGTCCACGACGGTCGACCCACGCGTCAACCGCCCATCCAGCTCTACAGCCACCGCGTGCTGCTCGCTGCGGATGATGATCGAGGGGTCGAGCGCAACCGCCATCGCCAGCGCATCGGCAGCAATCACGCCGCTCCGCGCATGCTGCAGGTTGTATTCGCGCGAAGTGCGCGCGATCCGCGCATAAAACCGCGCACGTTCGTCGCCGTCACGCAGCCACGCATCAAATGCCGCCACATCAAAGGCATGGCGCAGCGACGCTTCCCAATCCACCAGATCGAATTGTGGAAACGCCGCAAACACGACATGCGCGGCTTCCGGATCAAAACCGACGTTGAACTCTGTCGACACGTTACCGGTGTTGCCGTGCGCGGTTACGGCGCCGCCCATGACCACCAAACGCGCCACGCGTTCAGGCAGAGTCGGGTCCAGGCGCAAGGCCAGCGCAAGATTGGTCAACGGCGCCAGCGCCACCAGCGTCAGCTCGCCGGGACGCTCACGCGTCAGGCGCAACAGCGCCAGCGCGGCCGGTTCGCTGCCCACAGGGGCCCGCGGGTCGGAAAAGCCAATATCGCCGAATCCATCGCGCCCGTGGACAAACGCAGCATCCTCATGCTGCGCACGCACCAGCGGCGTCGCGCAACCGGCGTAGATCGGCACCTGTGCTCCCAGCAGATCCGCCAGCACGCGCGCGTTGCGCAACGTATGGGCCAGACCCACGTTGCCGGCAGCGATGCTCAGCCCGGCAATGTCGGCGTAGGCGTGCGCCATGAGGATCGCCAGCGCATCGTCGACGCCTGGGTCGGTATCAATCAACAGTTGCGGTTTGGACATGAGGCAGAGGCCACGTTGGATCAGCGGGCTAGCTTAATAGGGAACGGACAACGCGCGATGATGTCGCGCGCATCACGCGCGCCCTGCCGTCTCAGCACTCATGCATTCACATAGCGCACCGCGCCACCCAGCCAACGTTCAATCAACTGCGTGGTCTGTTGCGGGTGCGCCACGAGCATGTGTTCACCGACTTGCTGCACGGCGGCCAGCAGATGCGCATCACGAGCGAGGTCGGCAATGCGGAACGTGAGCTGGCCAGTCTGCCGCGTACCCAGCACTTCGCCCGGGCCGCGCAATTCCAGATCCTTCTCGGCAATCCGGAAGCCGTCGCTGGTCTCCCGCATGACCTGCAATCGCTCCCGTGCGAGTTGGCCAAGCGGCGGCTGATACAACAACACGCAATTGGACGCGACGGCACCGCGCCCCACGCGCCCACGCAATTGATGCAATTGCGCCAACCCGAGGCGTTCGCTGTTTTCGATCACCATCAAGCTGGCGTTCGGCACATCCACGCCCACTTCAATGACCGTGGTCGCCACCAGCACCGCAACTTCGCCGGCCGTGAATGCATCCATCGCTGCCTGCTTGTCCTTCGATTTCATGCGCCCGTGAATCAAGCCGACATGGAAGCCCGTCAGTGCCGCCGTCAACTCAGCGTGGGCCACTTCGGCCGCTTGCGCACGCAGTTGCTCGGATTCCTCGATCAGCGTGCAAACCCAGTAGGTCTGCCGGCCAGCAGCACACGCGGCACGAATGCGTTCGATCACTTCGCACCGGCGCGCATTGGATACGGCAATGGTTTGCACCGGCGTGCGCCCTGGCGGCAGCGCGTCGATGGAAGAGACGTCCAGATCAGCGTACGCGCTCATCGCCAGCGTACGTGGAATCGGCGTGGCAGTAAGCACCAGTTGATGCGGTACCTGCGCCCCATCTTCACCCTTGTCGCGCAATGCAAGACGCTGTTGCACGCCGAAGCGGTGCTGCTCGTCAACAATGACCAGCCCGAGCCGCGCAAACGTCACGCCCTCCTGCATCAGCGCATTCGTGCCGATCACCACGGACGCGCCAGCGGCCACGCGTTGCAGGGCACGCTCACGCGCCCTGCCCTGCTGCTTGCCCGCGAGCCATTCCACTTCAATGTCCAGCGGCTGCAACCATTGTCGAAAGTTGCGCAGGTGCTGCTCGGCCAGCAACTCGGTGGGCGCCATCAACGCTACCTGATAACCCGACTCCACTGCCGCCAATGCAGCCAGTGCCGCGACCACGGTCTTGCCCGAGCCAACATCGCCTTGCACCAGCCGCAACATTGGATGCTGCTGCCCGAGATCGTGCGCGACCTCCGCGTTCACACGTTGTTGCGCGTCAGTCAAACGGAAGGCCAGCTGCGCAAGCAACTGCTGGCGCAACCCACCATCGCCGCCGAGTGCGGGCGCACGTCGGCGCCGCACCGCCTCGCGCATGCGGCGCAAACTCAAGTGCTGGGTCAGCAACTCCTCGAACGCCAGACGCTGTTGCGCGGGATGGCAGCCGAGCGTGAGTTGCCCAAGATGTGCATCCGGTGGCGGCCGGTGTACATACAACAATGCATCGCGCAGAGACGTAAGTCCGTGCTGCGCGCACAGCTCCACGGGAATCAACTCCAGCTGGGCCGCCGGTGGCAACAACGCCAGCGCCTTGGCGATCACGCCACCCAGCCGTTTCTGCCCAAGCCCTTCGGTGGTGGGATACACCGGGGTGAGTGCTGCATCGACACTGAGTACGGCATCAGTATCCACGCGCTGGTACTGCGGGTGCACCATCTCCAGACCCTGCACACCGTGGCGCACATCGCCGAAACACAGCACCCGCACCCCAGGCCGCAACTGCTCGGCCTGGGCGCGATTGAAATGGAAAAAACGCAGCAGCAGCGTGTGTCCATCGGCACCCAGCGCCACCTTCAGTTGCGGGCGATAGCGAAACCCGCGCTCGACGGCCTCCACAACCCCCACTACCTGAGCGCGTTCACCAACACACAGATCGGCCAATGGGGTGATGTGCGTCTTGTCTTCGTAGCGCAGCGGCAGGTGAAACCACAGGTCCTGCACCCGTTCCAATCCCAGTCGCGCGAGCGCAGCAACGAGTGCGGGCCCGACACCGGCCAGCGCGCCGACCGGCGTCAAGCCCGGCCGGTCGACAACAACAGCAGCAGGGTGAGCGGTACGCGCAGTCATCACTTTCAGCCTAACCGGGACTCACGCCTTGGCATAGGCGCAACGTCGACAAACCGCGTCGGCGCACGCTGATCAACGCGCTCCGTCGAGCACCATCACCACATCGATTTCAACCTGCGCGGCCAACGGCAACGCAGCGACCTGAATCGTGGATCGCGCTGGATATGGTTGCTGGAAATACTCGGCCATCACCGCGTTGACCGCAGCGAAATTTGCCAGATCGGTGACGTAGATACCGACGCGCACCACCTGCGCCAACGAGCCGCCCGCAGCCGCCGCCACAGCGGCAAGATTGTCGAAAACGCGTCGCGTCTGGAGTGTGATATCGCCATCAACCAGCTTGCCAGTAGCCGGGTCAAGCGGAGTCTGCCCAGAAAAATACACGGTGTTGCCGGCGCGCACCGCCTGTGAGTACGGACCAATCGCGCCGGGCGCTGTCGAGGTTGCAATGATGTCGAGGGACATGGGGCTTCCTTGTGAACGAGGGGACTTGGCACAGCGCCTGCAAGCGCAACTTCAACCGCCGATGATAACCCGTCGATGCAGCGCTCTGGCACAGCGTGGATTTCCACGGGTATGAAAGTCTCGCTGCGGGCGTCGCGGGGACTACCACGGCTCCGCCAGCGGCGCGCTCACGCTTACAGCGGATAGCGATACGCGCCGCTGACCACGCCGGTCCGCCGCACGCGACGAATCACGTCGGCCAGATGCTTGCGATTCTTCACTTCAAGCGCAAACAACAGCGTCGCCGCTGCGGCGTCGCGCTCAACGTACTCGACGTTTTCGATATTGGAATCGGCCGCCGCAATCGCCGCTGCCACGGTAGCCAGCACGCCAGGATGGTTGGCCACCTCGATGCGCAACTCGGCACGATAGTCACCCTGCACTTCACGCCCCCACTCGATGCCTACGCGCCGTTCAGATCCCTTGCGCAGCTCGACAACGTTCGGACATTCCTCGCGATGGACAACAATCCCCTTGCCCGGTGACAGGTAGCCGACGATGACGTCGCCCGGCAGCGGGTGGCAGCAATTGGCAAAACTGAGTACCCCGCGCTCGGCACCGGTAATGCGGATGTTTTCATCCGCATGTGGCGCCTGCTGCGGAGCATCTCCGGACTGCGTGCCGCGTGAGCGCAACAGCTGGGCGGCAACCCGGTCCGGCATGCGGTTGCCCAGCGCAATATCGGAGAGCAGTTCTTCCAGACGCCGGAGTTTTACGCTGGTCAGAAAGCGATCGAGCACCGCCGGCGAAATGCCATCGAGACTGTAGCCGAGCGCATCCAGCGCGCGATCGAGCATGCGGTGGCCGAAATCCACGGCATCCTCATGCTGCAGATGCTTCAGATGCTGCCGGATTGCCGTGCGGGCCTTGCCCGTCACCACCGCTTCGAGCCACGCCGGATTGGGCATGGCCGACGGCGCAGTGATGATCTCCACCTGTTGCCCCGACTCAAGGCGCGCACGCAGCGGCAGCAACTTCTTGTCCACGCGCGCGGCCACGGCATGATCACCAACATCGGTGTGCACGGCATAGGCAAAATCCAGCGCTGTGGCATTACGCGGCAACGAGAGAATGTCGCCGTGCGGAGTGAACACGTAAACCTCATCCGGGAACAAATCGATCTTGACGTTCTCGATGAACTCGGCCGACGATGTGGTGTTGACCTGACTGTCCACCAGCGATGCCAGCCACTCACGCGCTCGCGCCTGCGCGCTGTTCGCGGGGCCACTATCCGTCTTGTACGCCCAGTGTGCCGCGATACCGCTTTCGGCGACTGAGTCCATTTCCGCCGTACGGATCTGTACTTCGATTGGCGCACCAAACGGCCCGAGCAACACGGTGTGCAGCGACTGGTAACCGTTGGCCTTGGGGATGGCGATGAAATCCTTGAACCTGCGGTCGACCGGTTTGTACAACGCGTGCACCACGCCCAACGCGACGTAGCAGCTCACTACGCTGTCGACGACGACGCGGAACCCGTAGACGTCCATCAACTGCGCAAAACTCTTGTGCTCGCTGCGCATCTTGGAGTAGATGCTCCACGGCGATTTGATGCGCCCGACCACGCGGGACTGCAAGTGGTCGGCGCCAAGCCGCTCGGCCAGCGCGGTCTCGATTTTTGTCATCGCCTCGCGCCGATTGCCGATAGCCGAGCGAATGCGCTCGCTGATGACGCGGTAGCGATCCGGATACAGCGCGCGAAACCCCAGGTCCTGCAGCTCGGCCTTGAATTTGTTCATGCCCAGGCGCTGCGCGATTGGGCCGAAAATCTCCAGCGTCTCGCGCGCAATACGCCGACGCGATACCAGATCCTTGGCGCCCAGCGTGCGCATGTTGTGCAGCCGATCAGCCAATTTGATCAGGATGACGCGGATATCCCGCGCCATCGCCAGCAGCATCTTGCGAAAACTTTCCGCATCCGCTTCCTGACGTGTGCCAAAACGCATCTTGTCGAGCTTGGTGACGCCATCGACCAAATCGGCGACCACTTCGCCAAACTCGCCAGCAAGCGCCTCGCGAGTCAGCTCGGTATCTTCCAGGGTATCGTGCAGAAGCGCCGCGATGATGGTTTCCGCATCCATGCCAAGTTCAGCCAGAACACGCGCCACCGCCACGGGATGGGTAATGTACGGCTCGCCACTCTTGCGCTCCTGACCGGCATGCGCGCGCGCGCCCACGCCAAACGCATACATGACGCGCTCGACTTGTTCGACCGGCAGGTACGCGACACTTTCCTGCAACGCCAGCGCATATGGCGGTAGCGTGGATAGACCAACGGTAGCGAGGTGCGTGGCCGCGGTCATGTGTTCGCGCCGTCTCAGGCCTGCGCCTTGCACAGCGGCAAGTTGTCGCCGACGCTCGCGCGGCAAGTGCATTTGACCGTCGTGGTCGCGCCCGTCGTTGCTGCGTGCGCGGCTGCGTGCGCGTGCGACCGGAGACCGGACCTGCTGCCGGCATGCCGCACGCGCGGGCTACAGCAGGCGCCGTCCATCAGTCGTCACCGCCTTTGGACAAATCGTCGTCAACCTCCGCCGCCGCCCACTCCAGCGCCTCGCGCTCAGCGCGCTCACGTTCGCTCTTGTCGATTTGATCGATCATGGCCTGGTCGATCCGGCGTTCGGCGATCTCACGCAGCGCAATCACAGTCGGCTTGTCATGCCCGGGATTGACTGCCGGTTCGGCGCCTTTCTCCAGCTGACGCGCGCGCTTGGTCGCCATCAACACCAGCTCAAAGCGGTTGTCAACCACTTCGAGGCAGTCTTCCACGGTAATGCGGGCCATGCGAAATCCTCACAGAATAATGACTTATACGGAGTGTCAGTGTAGAGCGCAGGTGCTTTGCTGGCAATCCGTGCTCGCGTATGATGACCGGCTGCGCGCTTGCGCCGGGGGAACCGCGCAGTGCACCCGCGCATCAAAGCATGCGAACCAATACAATTGTCGCCGTCCCCTCCTCAAATCCGCCTTGCCATGTCTTTTTCGTTCCACCGCCTGCCGTTGCGTCGATGGTCAGCGCTAGCAGCAATACTGCTGCTGGCTGGTTGCGCCATTGCCAAGCCGCGCACGGATGATCCGCTGGAGAAATACAACCGTGGGGTCTACCAGTTCAACGACAGCGTGGACAAGGTCGCGATACGCCCGGTGGCGTTGGGGTACCGCCGGCTGACGAACCCACCAGTGCGTCGCTCCATCAGTGACTTTTTCACCAACATCCGTATGCCAGTGACCGTCGCCAACGATCTCTTGCAAGCGCGTCCAAAGCACGCACTGCAAAATACCGGCCGGTTTCTGATCAACCTGACTCTGGGCGTCGGCGGCTTTTTCGATCCCGCCAGCCAACTTGGCTTGCCGCTGGAAGACAACGACTTCGGCATCACGCTGGCGCGCTGGGGCGTGCCCGAGGGGGACTATCTGGTGTTACCACTGCTCGGCCCAAACACGGTCCGGGATGTCTGGCGCACCCCGGTGGACAGTTACTTCTTCGACCCGCTGAGCATCTACGCCAGCAACCATCATTATCACGGTCTGCAGTACGCTCCGCAGGCGTTGTATCTGGTGACCTTGCGCTCGCGCGGTATTGACGCCGAGAGCTTCCTGCAGTCAGCGTACGACCCGTATGTGTTCATTCGGGATGCGTATCGGCAACGACGGCTGTATCAAATTTACGATGGCAATCCACCCACCGCCATCATCCAGCAAATGCAAGGCCTGGACGAAAAGGGCTTTGATCCGGAAGAACTGCTGGACCAGCAGCACCAGTGGGAGAAGAGTCATCCGGCCCAGAGCACGCCGCAATCCTGAACGTGGCTGTTTGGTGGCAGACAACAAAGGCGCCGCGCGGCGCCTTTGTTGTGCATGGCGGTTGACGCCACGTCGAACAAATCCGCTCAGCTCAGCAAGCGGTCGACGCCACACACCCCAGCCAGGGTTTGCATGCCCTCAGGCAAGCGCACCAGTCGCACCGGTCGCCCACGTGCGGAGGCGTCAGCCATCACCGCCAGCAGGCATGACAACCCCGCGCTGTCGCCGTGCGTCACGCCGGACAGATCAAGCACGCTTACCGCAGCACTCACCAACGCTGCCTGCAATGCGTGCAGCGCTTGCACTGCAGTAGCGAAACTCAGCACGCCACGCAGCACCAAGGTACCCGGTGCGCCTGCCGTAACCTGGAAAACCGCTGGTATGGAACGCGCGTTCACTGAGCCGACTTGCTGTCCGCGTCCATGATGGTGAGCGCCTTCGCGCCCTGTGTTTCAAGGCTGGTGATCAACTGTTCAATGCCGACTTTGCGAATCTCCGCATCGACCTGATTACGATAGTTGGTGATGTAGGAAATACCTTCGATGATCACATCGTAGGCCTTCCAGTCACCGTTGCGACTCTTGCGGAATGCATAGTCCACTGACACCAGCTTGCCGTCATCCAGCACCACCTGCGTGCGCACTACGGTGCGCTTGTCGTTGATATCGCCCTTGAACGGCAACACCTTGACGCTGCCGCGCGTGTAGTTGAGCAAACCTTCGGCATAGCGATGCGTGATCGAGTTGTAAAACGCCTTGGCAAAGCGCTCACGCTGCGCCGGGGTGGCCTCACGCGCATGCTGGCCAAGCACCAGGATCGAGGCGTAATCGATATCGAAGTGCGGCAGGAATACGCCATCAATGACCTTGATCAGCTTCTCCTGATCATGCTTCAACTCATCGCGGTGACCATCGATGGCAGCCCCAAGCTGATCGACGATGGTGTGTACCACCTGCACGGGTGTTTGCTGCGCCGTCGTCGCGGCGGTTGGCGGCGCGCTCTGCGCCAGCAGTGGGCCGCTCAGTAGCGCGGCAAGTGCAACAGTGGCGGCTAAAACCATTTGGCGAAACATGGACGTTCCTCGAAGTGATGTTCCCGGCTCAGTGTGGGCCGGCAGTTGAAGCAGGGGCTGGAGCGTTGCCGGCGTCCTTTTTGTCGGCCGGTGAACCGTTGACCAGAAACTTGCCGATCAGATCCTCGAGCTGCATTGCCGACTGGGTAAGGATCATCTCGTCACCCTGCTTGAGGGGCTCCGGCGAACCGCCCGGTTGAATCGCAACATACTGGGTGCCGATCAAACCGCTGGTGAACACCGCCGCGGCGGAATCGTCCGGGATCTGGCTGTAGCGTTTGTCGATCGCCAGCGTCACCTTCGCATCCAGCTTGAGCGGGTCGGCATTGACGGCCTGCACGCTGCCAATAGCGACGCCGGCCATCTTGACCGGGGCACCAACAGAAAGCGTGCCGACGTTGGTAAAGCGCGCCGTGACCGTGTAGGTACCACCCACACTGTCGGCGACACCACCGGCGCCGAAGAACTTGCCGAGCATCTCCTCCAACTGCTGCGCCGGCTTGGTAAACACCAGCGTGCCACCCGGAGCCACCGCCTGTTTCGCCGTACCGTACTGAATGCCGACGTACTGATCGCCGAGCAAACCACTGGTGAAGATGGTGGCAATGGAATCTTGCGGAATCTTGCTGTAGCGCTGGTCGATCGCCAGTTTCACATCCGCGACCTCCTGCCCCGGCAACAGCGTGATGGACTGCACCTGGCCGACGCGCACTCCGGCAATCTTCACCGGCGCGCGCTCCTTGAGCTGGCCGATGTTGGCGAACTTCGCGTCAACCGTGTAACTGGCGCCCTGATGCACATTGGCCACCGAGGTGGTCTGCGTCGCCAGATACGCCAGCGCGGCAAAGCCGAGCACGATGAACAGGCCGGTGCCAATGGCGTAGGAACTGCGGGGTTGGCTCACGGCACGATCCTCAAGCTAGTCGGTTGGTTCAGTGAAACAATCATGGCGATGTCATCGGCGCACATATCGACGCCGTCACATCAGGAATGCGGTGAGGACGAAATCCAGCGCCAGGATGGCGATGGACGAAGCGACCACGGTGCGCGTCGTCGCGCGTGCCACGCCCTCGCTGGTCGCGGCGGTGGCAAACCCTTGATACACGGCGATCAATGTCACCACGGCGCCAAACGCCAGGCTCTTCAACAACACGCCATTGATGATGTCGGTGCGCAGATCCACCTGGGCGGTCATGTTGGACCAGAACGTGCCATTGTCGATCCCGAGCCAGGTGACGCCCACCAGATGGCCGCCAAACACGGCCATGGCGCAGAACACACAGCACAGCAGCGGCATCGCCACGACCCCGGCCAAAAAGCGCGGCGTGGCCACATAGGCGATCGGATCGACTGCCATCATCTCCATTGCGGCAATCTGATCGGTTGCGCGCATCAAGCCGATTTCGGCGGTGATCGACGTGCCCGCGCGACCAGCAAACAACAACGCCGTCACCACCGGCCCGAGCTCGCGATACACCGCCAACGCCACCACCATGCCGCTGGCCGACGTGCCGCCGAAAATCGACAGCACGTGATACAGCTGCAGCATCAACACCATGCCGACAAACAACCCGCAGACCATGATGATGGTCAAGCTCATCGCGCCGACAAACCACAACTGGCGCGATGTCTCACGGAAATACTGCAGGCTGCGCGGAATCGCTGCCAGCAGGGTCAACAGGAACAAGCCGCATGCACCGATTTGGGCCAGCGTCTGCAGAACAGCGTTACTGCTGACCGCGCGCGGCGCATTCATGGCGTGGCTCCGGCAAAACCCAGCTCAGTCGCGAAATCCGCCGCCGGATACTGGAATGGCACCGGGCCATCGGCTTCGCCACCGAAAAACTGTCGCGTCCACGGTGAGCCATCGTCGGCGATTGTTTTCGGATCACCCTGCGCCACTACCTTGCCATTGGCCAGCAACTGCACGTTGTCGGCGATCTCGCGCACGGCTGACAACTCGTGGGCGACGAGCACGCTGGTAATGCCCAGCGTGCGATTGAGCGTGGCAATCAGCAACAGAATCTGGTTCAACGCTACCGGGTCCAGACCAACGAATGGTTCATCATAAAGAATCAGCTTCGGGTCAAATACGATCGCGCGTGCCAGCGCCACGCGCCGCGCCATGCCGCCAGACAGTTCGCTGGGCATCAGGCGTGCCGCACCGCGCAAACCCACTGCCTGCAACTTCATCAGCACGACGTTGCGGATCAACACCTCGGGCAAACGCGTGTGCCGGCGCAGCGGAAAGGCCACGTTCTCAAACACGTCATAGTCGGTCAACAACGCGGAATTCTGGAACAGATAGCCGATGCCCTCGCGCACCTTGTACAGCCGCTCACGCGGCAACTTCGCCACGTCGTCACCATCAAGCAGAATCTGTCCGCCATCGGCCCGCATGTGCCCGGTGATGTGCTTGAGCAGCGTGGTTTTGCCGGTGCCGCTGGCACCCATGATCGCGGTGATGCGACCACGCGGAATGTCCATGTCCAGACCGTCAAACACCGCCCGCCCGCCAAGCACCGTGGTCAAGCCGCGGATGCGCACCAGAGTGTCGTCGTCTGGCGTGGTGGAATCGGACTCGGTCATGGACTCGGGCTGGAGGAAGAATCTGTGCAAGGTAGCCCAACCGTGCGGACAAGGCCACGCGCCGGAAGCCTGCGAGCGTACGCGTTCATGCGTCAGCGGCCAGCAATTCGGCGATCAACGCCTCATGCCGTTGCCACTGCACCGAGCTGCGCTGGCGCACCGCACGGACGATCGCCTGCAGGTCATCCAGCGCAGCGGCGAACACGTCATTGACCAGGATGTAGTCAAATTCGCAGGCGTGGGCAATCTCACCGCGCGAGTTGTGCAGACGGCGTTCGATCACCTCTTCGCTGTCCGAGGCGCGACCACGCAGGCGGCGCTCGAGTTCTGCGCGCGATGGGGGCAGGATGAACACGCTCACGCAATCGCTCTGGCTGCGTCGAATCTGCTCGGCACCCTGCCAGTCGATCTCCAGCAAGACATCGCGACCTTGCTCCAGCGAGTCCTGCACAATGGCCCGCGAGGTGCCGTACAAGTTGCCATGCACTTCGGCATGCTCAAGGAAAATTCCCGCAGCGATGCCGCGCTCAAACTCGTCGCGTTGCACGAAGTAGTAATGCTGACCATGCATTTCATGTGCGCGCGGCGGACGCGTGGTGTGCGACACCGACAACCTGATACCCGGCTCGCGCTCGAGCAAGGCCGCCACCAGGCTGGACTTGCCCGCGCCCGAAGGCGCGGCCACGACAAACAGCGTGCCGGCTGGGGCAGCGGACGGTGGCGTGGACGTACTCACTCGATGTTTTGCACCTGTTCGCGCATTTGTTCGATCAGCACTTTCAGCTCGATGGCGGCATTCGTGCTGCGCGTGTCAACCGACTTGGAGCCCAGAGTATTCGCCTCGCGATTGAACTCCTGCATCAGGAAATCCAGGCGGCGTCCCACCGGCTCCTGCAACGACAAGACCCGCCGCGTCTCACTGATGTGCGCCGTCAGGCGATCGAGTTCTTCTTCCACATCGGCACGCGTGACCTGCAACAGCAACTCCTGTTCCAGCCGCCCGGGATCGGCGCCTTGTTTCAGTTCTGCCAGTCTGGCTTCCAATTTGGTGCGCAGTGCGGCGCGAATCTGCGGCACCCAATCGCGCACGTCGGCCACGACATGCGCGATGCTGTCGAGCTTGTCACGCAACACGTCGGCCAGTTTCTCGCCTTCGCGCGAACGCATGTCCGAGAGCGCGTCCAGCGCGCGATCCAGCACATCGAGCAAGGCGGCCTGTTGCGTTTGTGGGTCTACCTCCGACTGCTGCAATACGCCGGGGAAGCGCAGCAGTTCGGTGAATTCCACACGCAACGCAGGGAAGGGCACGCTGAGGTTCGCGTTCAGTTCGGCCAGGCGCGTCAACAGCGTGTCATCCACCTGCAAGGCGTCACTGCGGGCGCCAACTCGGCGCACGGTCACGTCGACTTTTCCTCGCGACAACACGCCTTCGATACGCTTGCGCACCACCCCCTCAAACCCACGCAACTCCTCGGGCACACGCGGGCTGATCTCCAGATAGCGATGATTGACCGAGCGCAATTCGCAGCTGAGATTTCCCGCCGGGCCAGTGGCTTCGGCGCTTGCGTAGGCGGTCATGCTGAAAATCATCGGGTGGAGTCCAGTCAGCGACAAAGACTGCAATGGTAAACTCTCCGCCTTCGCCCTGCCCAATCCGGCCATTGCATGAACTCCATCGCCCGCCCCAGTGGCCGTGCCAGCGATCAGCTGCGCGCGGTAACCCTTGAACGCCACTACACCCGTCATGCCGAAGGTTCGGTGCTGGCAAGTTTTGGCGACACGCGTGTGTTGTGCACCGCCAGCATCGAGGACCGCACCCCAGCGTGGCTGCGCGGCAAGGGCGAGGGCTGGATCACCGCCGAATACGGCATGCTGCCGCGCTCCACGCACACCCGCATGCAGCGCGAAGCGGCGCGCGGCGGCCAAGGCGGACGCACCATGGAAATTCAGCGTTTGATCGGCCGCAGCCTGCGCGCGTGTGTCAATCGTCAGGCGTTGGGCGAACGGGTGATCACTCTGGATTGCGACGTGTTGCAGGCCGACGGCGGCACGCGCACTGCCGCCATCACTGGCGCCTATGTCGCCATGGTGGACGCGGTCGCGGTGTTGATGCAGCGCGAAAATCTCAAGCGCAATCCGATCGTCGGTGCGATCGCGGCAATCTCGGTGGGCATTTACCGCGGCACGCCGGTACTCGATCTGGATTACGCCGAAGACTCCAGTTGCGACACCGACATGAACGTGGTTATGAACGATGGCGGCGGTTTCATCGAGATCCAGGGCACGGCCGAAGGCCACGCGTTCCGTCGCGGCGAGCTGGACACCCTGCTCGCGCTGGCGGAGAAAGGTATCGGCGAGCTGGTCGCCGTGCAGCGCGCCGCGCTGGCCCTATGAAGGCAGCGGAGCCGCCTAAAACGGCCACCGCGCGCCGCTTTCGACTTGCGCTGGCCCGCATCTATGCGCGCAATGTGGTGCCCCGTAGGGCGGGCACTGCCCGCCGGCCCTTGCCGTGCCGTGAGGCGCGCCACAAGCGGCGGGCAGTGCCCGCCCTACGCCAGCTTCCATCATGTCGGCTCCAATGTGGATGTCGGCTGCCATATGGCGCGGAGTGAGCCTATGCAACGCATCGTGCTAGCGAGTGGCAACCCGGGCAAGCTCGCCGAATTCAGTGCACTGTTGGCCGACAGCGGACTGGACGTCATTGCGCAAGCGAGTCTGGGCATCGACGACGCAGCGGAGACAGGTCTCACGTTTGTCGAAAATGCGCTGCTCAAGGCACGCCACGCCGCGCGCGCCAGCGATCTCCCGGCACTGGCTGATGATTCCGGGTTATGCGTCGCCGCGCTGAACGGCGCGCCCGGCTTGTATTCAGCACGCTACGCTGGCATGCACGGCGATAACGCTGCCAACAACGCGAAACTGCTGCACAAGCTCGCCAACGTGCCCGACGGCCAACGCAACGCTTTCTTCATTTGCGTGCTGGTGTTGCTGCGCCATGCCGACGATCCGACGCCGCTCATCGTCGAAGCGCGCTGGCACGGCCACGTATTGCGCGAGCTGCACGGCGTCAAAGGTTTCGGCTACGACCCGCTGTTTCTGCCCGATGGCCAAAGCGTCAGTTCCGCCGAGCTCGACCCTGCGCTGAAGAACCACTTCAGCCATCGCGGCCAGGCATTGGCGCAACTGCAAACGCGGCTTGGTGCCTGGCAAGCGTGAATCTGATCGCGCCGCCACTGTCGCTCTACATCCACATGCCATGGTGTGTGAAGAAGTGTCCGTATTGCGATTTCAACTCGCACGGGCTGGGCGGCACGCCGCCGCGCTACGACGAATACATCGACGATCTGCTCGCCGACCTGGACGGTGACCGCGCGGACTTCGCGCAGGCGCTGGGCACACGACCCATCATCAGCATCTTCTTCGGCGGAGGTACGCCGAGCCTGTTTGCACCGGAGCTGATTGACCGCTTGCTCGACGGCGTGCGTGCGCGGTTGCCGGTGGCCAGCACGGCGGAAATTACCTTGGAAACCAACCCCGGCACGGTAGAGCACGGCCGCTTCGACGGCTATCTGGCAGCCGGCGTCAATCGCATTTCATTTGGCGTACAGAGTTTTGACGACGACAAACTGCGTCGCCTCGGACGCATTCACAGCGCGGCGGAAGCCGAAACGGCGGTGAAGCTGGCGCAGGACGCCGGCTACACGAACATCAATCTGGACCTGATGTACGCCCTGCCACAACAAACGCTGGACGGCGCGTTGCATGATGTGCAGCGCGCCATGGCGCTGGCACCGACACATATCTCGCATTACCAGTTGACGCTGGAACCAAACACGGTGTTTGCGGCCAACCCGCCGCCGCTACCCGACGACGATCACGCGTGGGAAATGCAGGAAGCGTGTCAGGCACAGCTCGCCGCCGCCGGGTATGCCCAATACGAAATCTCCGCGTACGCCAAGCCCGATCGCCGCTGTGAGCATAACCTCAACTACTGGCGCTTCGGTGATTACCTGGGGATCGGCGCCGGAGCGCACGGCAAGATCAGCGACGCGACCAACAACCAGATTCATCGGCGCCGAAAGGACCGGAATCCACGCAGTTACATGGCCGCCGCTCACAGCGCTGCACGGATCGGCGGCGACACCGTGGTCAGCGCGGCCGACCTTCCGTTTGAGTACATGCTTAACGCATTGCGCTTGATCGATGGTGTGCCATCTGCCGAATTTGCCGAGCGTACCGGCCTGGATCGACAGCATATTGCCACCGCACTTGCCCATGCCCACGAGCGCGGCTGGTTGCACGACGACCCGCAACGACTGCACACGACCGAACTCGGCCAGCGCTTCCTCAACGATGTCATCACCGCCTTCATGACCTGACTACCATCTCCTTGGATGGTATCTCCGTGGATGGCACGCACAGCGTAACCAGCATAAACTTGAAGCCCCGCAGAGAGCGAGCTTGCCTCATGGATGTCGGACAAGATTTGCCGCATTTTCCGCTGAGCGCTGGCAGCAGCCTCAGGTTGAGCCTGCGTTGGCCCGCGCGTGCCCAGGACCTGCTGAGTGCGACACTCACGTTGTGCATCGACCACCTGCACGAACCGCTGCGTGCATGCCTCGGCCAGTTCGAGCAGCAAATGTTCGCGCAGGCTGATCATGCGCACGGTTTCGGTGACCAGCAACGCCTCTTCAGCGTAAGGGAACGCATGATGACGGGGCGCGCGGCAATCGAACAGCGCTTTCTCGAGCATCTCACTCACCAGTTTGAGCAAATTGACGCTGCTGCGGCGGACACCAGGAACACCGGCAACACGTGGCACGCCCTTGAGCTGATGGATCCGGTCGAACAGGAATTGGCCACGACACTGGAACAGCTGGGTGCGCGTGGCGAGGGGCGGCACGCCAACATGTTGCACGAGATCGGTTACCGAATTGCCGTTCTGATCGGGGCACCACCACTGGACGGTGAGGGACTGCCCGTCGGACCGCATGCGCTGGTCCAGGCATTCCACGCCGCCAGCCTGCCACTGGAGTTGCCGCTGGAACTGCAGGTCCAGCTGCTGCGTGGCTTTGACCGCAGTGTCATCCACACGCTGATGCCGCTGTACGAGGCGGTCAATACAAAACTGCGCGACGACGGTATCCTGCCCCAGCTGCGCAGTACCCCGCTGCCACGTCATATGGCGAATCGACCACACGCGATCCCCACGGAGCCAACCGCGACCGAGACCGAAGAAGGTCATCGCGCTGCTACCGCCAGCGCACCCATCGAAGTGCTGGAATCGTTGCGCAACCTGTTGGCGCGCCAGCGCGCATCGGTCGGCGACAGCCCGCTTCACGGCGTGATCGACCGCGCGGCGAGTACGGACGAGCTGCAAACCGCGCTAAGTGCATTGCAACAGCACTTCACCCAGGTTACCGACCAGGCCAGTCGTGAGCTGCGCAGCGCTGCCCGCTTGCGTGAAGAACTGCTGGCCCAGCTCAACGCCGGCAAGAGTGCAGACGCGCCACGCACGCAATTGAGCGGCGAACAAGGCGACACCGTGGAACTGGTGGCGATGCTGTTCGAGCAACTGGCCAAGCAGTTGCAGCACGGCGGCAGTGCCAACGCATTGCTGAGCAATTTGCAACTGCCGGTGTTGCGCATGGCGGTCGCCGACCACGATTTCTTCGAGCAGCACGAGCATCCTGCGCGACAATTGCTGGATACGGTTACCGCCGCCGCCAACGACTGGCTCGACGGCAGTGACGATGACGCCAGCCGCCTGTTGGCGAGCAAGCTGGAGCGCCTCGTGAGCCGTGCCAGCGAAGAGCCGCCCAGCAGCGCCCTGTACACCGTGTTGCTTGCCGATATCGAACACCACCTGGCTGTGCTCAACCGCAAGGCCAGAGCAGCCGAGCGACGGCATATCGAGGCTGCCCAGGGCCGGGAACGCTTGGACGCTGCGCGCGACCGTGCCACCAAAATCATGGCCGAGCGCTTTGCACAGTCGCCACCACGTGGATTGCTGCGTGCGCTGCTGGAACGTGCGTGGTCCGACGTGCTGGCGCTCACGCTGCTGCGCCACGGTGAAGACAGCGACGCATTCGGCAACCAACTGACCATCACCGACCAGTTGCTCGGGCGCCTGCCCGTGGGTGACCGCAAGCACCTGCAACAAGACGTCGAAGCTGGCTTGCAACAAATCGGCATGCACACAGAGGAAGCGATCCAGGTCGCGCAGCGCTTGCTCGGCGTGCCAGTAGCCAACCCCGGCGTGGACCAGCCCAGTACTACCGACTTGGCGCTGCGGCTCAAGCAACATCAGCGGCTCGGTGAACCCGCGAGCGGCGACACTTCCGCGCCCGCACCCGTACCGAGTACAAGCAACGAGCTGCAGGATCCGCGTGAAATCCTTGTCGAACGCCATCTGCGCCAACTGCCGTTCGGCACTTGGTTCGAGTTTGACGCGGTTGGTGAAGGTGTCGCCGTGCGACGCAAACTGGCCTGGTATTCGCCCATGTCCGGACGTTGCCTGCTGGTCACTCGCCGCGGTCAACGCACCGACGACCTTACGCTGGCCCAACTCGCGCGCGAGATCGCCCACGGTCGGGTGCACGAGGCACAGCCAGAGCACGGCAGCTTGCTCGACAGCGCGTGGCGCAGCCTGACTGGCGCCTTGCGCCAAGTGTCGTCGCGACCATCCACCCGCGCGGAGTCCAACCGATGACCCAGCAAGATGACCCCGGGAACCAGCGCCGCGCCGCGCGCAAACGCGCCAGCCCTGCCGCCAGTGTCACTGATGTCATCAGCGGACAAGCCATGGGCTACGTGGGCAACCTGTCCAACAGCGGTATGCTGCTGATCGGCTCGCGCACACCGCGCAACGAAGCGTTGTACCAGGTGAGCGTGGCACTCCCTGCAACCGACAGTGCAAGCTCTGCGCCACCGCCTTCGATCGAAGTGGGTATCCAGGAGCAATGGCACGAACCCGCCGCCAGCGGTCAAATCTGGGCCGGGTATCGCATCATCGCCATCAGTCAGAACGACGTTGCGCAACTGGAGCACTGGCTCGCTACGCCGTAACTACTGTTGTCGTGAGTGACATCAGCGCCGACCGGCGCGCGCGCTATCCTGATGGTTGCCAAGCGTCAGTCGTGCCCGCGCGCGCGCATGTGACACGTGCAGAAACCGCACGCCTGACCCCCATCAAAGGAGGCACCATGTCCGACCCGTTCGCCACGCTGTACCCCAACCACCTGACCACCTTGCGCGAGCGCGCCGACAAGGCTCTGCAGCGCACCGGCTACGACCAGCTGTTGATCGGCGCCGGCGTACCGCCGATGAAATTTCTCGACGACCAGAACTATTCGTTTATCGTCAACCCGCACTTTCGCCACTGGTTGCCACTGAGCAACGCGCCGGGCAGCTGGATCGTCTATACACCGGGCAACAAACCCAAGCTTGTCTTTGTGCAGCCACACGATTATTGGCACGTCGTACCGCAGGCACCGAGCGGTTACTGGGTCAACCAGTTCGAGATCGTCATCGTGCACAGCGCGGCTGACGCACTGGCGCAACTGCCCACCGGCAAGCGCGCGGTCATCGTCCCTGATGCCACTGCCCAGGGTTTCACCGCCGACGCCGGGCTAACCGCACTGCTCGATGACCTGCACTGGCAACGCAGCTGCAAGACCCCGTACGAGCTGGCCTTGCTGCGCGCCGCCAACCGGATCGCCGTGCGCGCGCACCGCGCCGCCGAACAGGCGTTTCGTGCCGGCGCCAGCGAGTTCGACACGCACATGGCGTATCTCACGGCCGCGCGGCAGACCGACGCGGAGCTGCCCTACGTCAGCATTGTCGCGATCAACGCGCACGGCGCCGTATTGCACTACCAGGTAGTTGACCGCACGCCACCTGAGCGCAGCCGCTCATTGCTGATCGATGCCGGCGCCAGCGTCGCCGGCTACGGCAGCGACGTCACACGCACGCACGCCACGCCGGACGCGTGGGAGTTCCAGACGCTGATCGACCGCGTCGACGCAGCTCAACAAGGTTTCGTCGCCATGGTGCACGCCGGGCAAAACTATGCCGAGCTGCATGTGCACGCGCACCACGTACTGGCGGAGATCTTGCGCGAGCAGGGCTTCTTCCGCATGAGCGCGGACAGCGCCGTCGAATGCGGCATCAGCCGCGCGTTTTTCCCGCACGGGCTGGGACACATGATCGGCGCCGAAGTACACGACGTGGCCGGCTTCCAGCAGAGCGAACGCGGCGGCCGCATCGAGCCACCCGCGGGACACGCGCACCTGCGCATGACCCGCGTGCTGCAACCGGGCATGGTGGTGACCATCGAACCAGGCCTGTATTTCATCGACATGCTGCTTGCCGAGTTGCGCGACAAACCGTTTGCCAGCGACCTTGACTGGGTGCGTATCGAGCACTTCAAGCAATTCGGTGGCATCCGCATCGAGGACGACGTGGTGTGTACCGATGGCGATCCGGAAAACCTGACGCGGGATGCCTTCGCGTTGATTTGAGCGCCCCGTGCGGGCGTGGCGATGGATACCAAGCCACGCTTGCACACTCGTTGCGGGCGTATGCTGACGCAGTCACAGCACGGATTCACCGCATGTTCCGCTCTGCGCCATCCAGCTCCACGGCCACCGTAGCCACGCCGTCGCGACCATTGCGCCGATTGACGTTTGAGCTGTTTGTCGTCATTGCGCTGAAGATCACGCTTTTGCTGCTGATCTGGTCGCTGTTGTTTGCGCCGCAGCCGAAGCCGGATGTCAGCCCGGCTGCGATGTTGCAACTGTTCGCACCCGCGTCCGCCGCGCTCCCGGAAGCCCACCCATGATTTTCATCGACGCCGATGTCGTCACCCTGTCACGCCTGCAGTTCGCGCTGACGGCGCTGTACCACTTCCTGTTCGTGCCGCTGACGCTGGGACTGGTGTGGATGCTGGCGATCATGGAAAGCGTTTATGTGATGACCGGGCGCGAAGTGTGGAAGCGCATGGTGCAGTTCTGGGGCGTCCTGTTCGGCATCAACTTCGCGATGGGCGTGGCCACCGGGGTGACGATGGAGTTCCAGTTCGGCATGAATTGGGCGTATTACTCGCACTACGTCGGTGACATCTTTGGCGCGCCGCTGGCGATTGAAGGCTTGATGGCATTCTTTCTGGAAGCGACACTGATCGGTGTGTTCTTCGTGGGCTGGGAGCGCATTTCGCGGGTCAAGCATCTGCTGGTGACCTGGTTCCTGGCGCTGGCGACCAGTCTGTCGGCGTTGTGGATCCTGATCGCGAACGCATGGATGCAGCACCCGGTCGGCGCCGCATTCAACCCACAAACCATGCGCATGGAAGTGACGTCATTTTCCGAGGTGTTCTTCAACCCGGTCGCGCAGGAAAAATTCGTGCACACGGTGAGCGCGGGCTACGTGCTCGGCGCGATGTTCGTGCTTTCGATCAGCGCGTGGTATTTGCTGCGCGAACGCAATGTGGATTTCGCCAAACGCTCGATGACGGTAGCGGCGAGCTTCGGATTGGCGGCAGCGTTGTCGGTAGTGGTTCTCGGCGATGCCTCCGGTTACACCGTATCGCTGAACCAGCAAATGAAGTTGGCGGCGATCGAGGCGATGTGGCACACCGAGCCGGCGCCAGCGGCGTTCACCGTGTTCGGTATCCCGAACGTGGAGCGGCGCACCACCGATTACGCAGTGAAGATCCCGTGGGTGATGGGCTTGATTGGCACGCGTTCGTTCGACACCAGCATGCCGGGCATTGCCGAACTGGTGGACATTGCCAAGGGGCGCATCAACAACGGTATTCAAGCCTACGATGCGATGTTGGTACTGCGCCATGACAAGGACAATGCGCAGGCCAAGGCCGCGTTGGCGAAGCACGACAAGGATCTGGGTTACGCGCTGCTGTTGAAAAAATATGTCAACGATCCACGCCAGGCGACACCGGAAAACATCCAGCAGGCGGCGGACAGCACGATTCCGAACGTGCCGGTGTTGTTCTGGGCGTTCCGCATCATGGTGGCTTGCGGCTTTTACTTCATCGCGCTGTTCGCGCTCTCGTTCTGGAAGGCCAGCAAACGCACGCTCGACAGCCAGCGCTGGTATCTGCGGCTGGCGCTGTGGAGCCTGCCGCTGCCATGGGTGGCAATCGAACTGGGCTGGATCGTGGCCGAGTACGGGCGCCAGCCATGGGCGATCGAGGGCGTGTTGCCGACCGCGCTCGGCGTGTCGTCGGTCAGCGCCGGCCAGGTGCTGACTTCGCTCGGCGGCTTCGTGTTTTTCTACACCGCACTGGCGATTGTTGATGTCGTGCTGATGCTGAAGTTCACCCGCAAGGGACCAGACGGGCTGGGCATCTGGCCGCAGGGAGCAAGCCATGTTTGATTACGCCACGCTGCGGGTGATCTGGTGGGCGCTGCTGGGTATCCTGCTGATCGGTTTCGCGATCATGGATGGCTTCGATTTCGGCGTAGCGGGACTGCTCAAGCTGCTGGGCCGCGACAACGAGGAACGCAAGGTGCTGCTGCACGGCATCGAGCCGACCTGGGAAGGCAACCAAGTGTGGTTCATCGTGGCCGGTGGTGCGACCTTTGCGGCGTGGCCAATGCTGTACGCGGTGTCGTTCTCCGGCATGTACTTCGCGATCGCGCTGGTGCTGCTGGCCTTTATCCTGCGGCCAGTCGGCTTCAAGTTCCGCGACAAGATCCACGACCCGCGTTGGGGCTCGCTGTGGGACTGGGTGCTGGTCGGCTCAGGATGGGTGGTGATGCTGGTGTCCGGCGTCGCCTTCGGTAATTTGTTTCTTGGCCTGCCGTTCCAGTTTGACGACGACCTGCGCATGACCTGGCATGGTGGGTTCTTCGACCTGTTGCATCCGTTCGCGTTGCTGTGCGGGCTGGTTGCACTGACCATGCTGCTGGCGCACGGTGCCTGCTGGGCGGCGTTGAAGGCGGATCACGTGATTGCCGCGCGCGCGGTACGCGTCGCGCGCTGGACGACGCTGATCTTTGCCGCGCTTTACGTGCTGGCCGGTATCTGGGTCGCGTATGGCCTCGCCGGCTATGCCGTGATTGGCCCGGCACTCACGGACGGCGTATCGAACCCGCTGTTCAAGCAGGTTGCGGTCGGCGGTAGCTGGTTTGCCAGCTACCTGCAATACCCGTGGTTCTGGAGCGCGCCATTGGCGGCGCTGCTCGCCGCGGTCGGCGTGCAGATGCTGGTCGGGCGGCGCAACGTGACCGGCTTCATTGCCAGCAGCGTGATGGTGGGGGGCACGATCGCGTCTGCCGGTTTTGCGCTGTTTCCGTTTCTGCTGCCATCCAGTCGCGACCCGCATTCCAGCTTGACGGTGTGGGACGCTTCGTCCAGTCGTGGCACGTTATGGCTGATGCTGATCGCCACCATCGTGCTGCTGCCGATCGTCATTGCGTATACCAGTTGGGTGTACCGGGTGATGCGCGGGCGAGTCACGCTGGAGCAGGTACGCAAGGGGCGCGGTGGATATTGAAGCCGACGCATCGCCGCTGAAGGCGCTCCCACCACAACCGTTCGAACTGGAGGTTTGCCGCTATGTGGTACTTCTCATGGATACTCGGTTTGGGTCTGGCGTGTGTTTTCGCCATCCTCAATGCCATGTGGTACGAGGTGCACGCCACCGATGCCACCAACCGCCAGCGCGAGGACAGCGAGCTACCTGACGAATTGAGCTAGTCAAATACGGCCACCCGGTCAACGCGCGGCGAGCAGCACCTCGATCGCTGCCGGGTCTTTCGGCAAGGCGGCACTGAGGACTTCGTTGCCATCCGGCGTGACCACCACGTCATCCTCAATACGGATGCCAATACCGCGCCACCGCTCGGCTACCGACACGTCATCTGCCGCGATATACAAGCCCGGTTCCACGGTAAGCACCATGCCCGGCTCCAACACGCGCGACTCACCGTCCACGCGATAGTCACCCACGTCATGCACATCCAGCCCCAGCCAATGCCCCGTCTTGGCCGGAAAGAAACGCCGGTAACTGCCCTCAGCCACTGCGGCATCGGCGCTGCCCTTGAGCAAGCCAAGCGCGCACAGCCCAGCCGCCAGCACCTGCACCGCAGTCGCATGCGCGGCGTTGAACACGCGGCCGGGACGCACCTCATCGATCGCCGCAAGTTGCGCGGCCAGCACCACTTCGTACACCGCGCGTTGCTCGCGGCTGAAGCGCCCGCTCAACGGCAACGTGCGACAGACGTCGGATGCATAGCACTCCCACTCCGCGCCGGCGTCTATCAGGAGCAAATCACCCGCACGCAGGATGCTGCGATTGGAACGGTAATGCAGCGTGCAGGCATTGCTACCGGCGGCGACGGTCGGCGCAAATGACGGCACCGCACCGCGACTGCGGATGGCGTGCAGCAACTCGGCTTCCACCTCGTACTCGTGGCGGCCGGCAACCGCCACCTGCCACGCGGCCAGTTGTGCCTGCACCACGACACCGGCGGCCTCGCGCATCAGCTTCAATTCGGCGCGGGATTTGTACAGACGCAAGTCGTGCAGCAAATGACCGAGCGCGACAAACTCCTTGGGTACCACGCCACCACCGCGCAACTGGCGCAGACGCCGCATCCAGCCGAGCAGGCGAGCGTCGAAATCCGGCTCACGACCAAAAGCGCAATACACCCGCGCGCGACCTTCGATCATGCCCGGCAGGATGTCGTCGATGTCCTCGATGGGAAACGCGTCATCCATGCCGTAATGCGTAACCGCAGCTTCGGTACCGAGCGACGCGCCATTCCAGCGCTCACGCTCGGCGTCTTGCTCGCGGCAAAACAACACGACTTCTCCATGCGCGCGCCCGGGCAGCAGAGCCAGGACGGCGTCGGGCTCGGGGAAGCCGCTCAGATAGTGGAAATCCGAATCCTGTCGATACGGCCACGCGGCGTCGGCATTGCGCATGCGTTCCGGTGCCGCAGCCACCAGCAACACCGCGTCGTCGCCGGCCATCTGCATCAACTGGCGACGGCGCCGCGCGAACTCGTCAGGTGCAACGCTCAATGCACGGTGTCGCTGGCCGGATGGTCACGCACCGAACATTCCGCATGCAACAGCATGGCGCCGACGCGGATGAACTCGTGCACCTCGATCAGTGCATCCTCGTCTTCATTTTCGTCACCGTAGTCGAAACTGGAACTGGCGATGGCGCCGAGATCGTGCAACATCTCCTGCGCTTCATCCGTCAACTTCGCGTGGGTCGAAGCGCCTGCCAGGCCAAAGCCACCCAGAAAGCCACGACACCATTCCGCCGTGGCATCGGCGCGTTCGTCCAATGGGCGATCGTCGGCCGGCAGCAGCGGCGCGAAGCCCATTTCAGGATCGCCCAGCGCGGTCGCGCACTGCTGCACCAACTGCGCAAGAGTGGCTTGATCTGCGGTGGACGGAGTACCGACTTCGCCATCAAGCTGCAACTGCGCAAACAGCGAGTTGCCGCTCATGCTGCCGCCACCGGCAAGGTAGCCACACAGCGAACCGTGCAGTTCGCTCGCCGTGGTGCCCAGGCGCAACCGCTGCACCAGCGCATCAAGCGGCTCGTATTCGACACTCGCATCGAGGTCGGCGTCATGCATCGGCGGGGTAGTCATGGCGGCGCTCCAGAAAAGGATGATGACAAGTTTAATGCACGCACCAACCGTCTCCGCTGGAGCGCGCACGTACGTCGATTCGGGCAAACGTGCTGGTATAGTTTCGCCCATGAATACGCTTGATCCGGTGCAGCACGAGCTGGCTTCCCTCGGCGAACAGGTGGATCGCCTGCTCGACACCGTGCGGCGCCTGGCTGAGGAAAATCGCAGCCTGCGGCAGAGCCAGGAACAGCTCAGCGGTGAGCGCGCCGGCTTGCTGGCGCGCAACGAGCAGGCGCGCAGCCGCGTCGAGGCAATGATCCAGCGCCTGAAATCGCTGGAAAGCAATGGCTGAGCCGTCATGGCACACGGGCTTGCGGCTTCAGGGCGCGCGCCCCGCAATTTTCTCCCTCCTTCACTGACGACAGCAGCTCCCAACCATGGCCGACAAAGCAGTTGATCCCGTTTCCTTGCGTCTGATCGACCGCGAATTCCT